>ENA-ORKQ01000119-ORKQ01000119.1-human-gut-metagenome-genome-assembly--contig:-NODE-119-length-16270-cov-7.32322_pt1 | contig 16270 bp, 13 predicted proteins | sample MGYA00243060_ERZ508809 | MGnify/ENA primary metagenome ERZ508809 (study PRJEB26277, sample SAMN04329829) | human gut metagenome | biome: human-associated habitat | host: Homo sapiens | place: USA... | reverse complement strand
CCTAAATCCGCAACTAGATGATTGGTGATAATAGTCAGAAAATAAAAGAATAAGATGATGAAAAGAATATTAGTGACAGGAGCAGCCGGCTTCATCGGCTCTTTTCTGGTGAAGGCATTGGCAGAGCAAGGCAATGAAGTGGTGGGCATTGATAATCTGAACGATTATTATGATGTCAATCTGAAGTATGGCCGTCTGAAAGAGTTATGTGGCATCCAGCGGGAGAATATAGAGGAAGGCCGACTTACTGTCAGCACATTATATTCCAACTATCGTTTTGTGAAAGGCGATATCACAGACCGTGACTTGCTGGCTGCGCTGTTTGATGCGGAACACTTCGACATTGTATGTAATCTGGCGGCACAGGCGGGAGTGCGTTATTCCCTTGTCAATCCCTATGCATACGCAGAAAGCAACCTGATGGGGTTCCTTAATATTCTGGAAGCCTGTCGTCATCACCATATAGAGCATTTGGTCTATGCCAGCTCCAGCAGTGTGTATGGTATGAATGAGAAAGTGCCTTTCTGCGAAACTGATATGACCGATACTCCGGTCAGTCTGTATGCTGCCACTAAGAAGTCGAATGAATTGATGGCGCATGCTTACAGCAATCTTTATCATATTCCCGCCACCGGTCTTCGCTTCTTCACCGTCTACGGGCCGTGGGGTCGACCGGATATGGCGCCGTATCTCTTTATGAAATCAATTACGAAGGGAGAGCCCATCCGCGTGTTCAATCATGGAAAGATGCGCCGTGATTTCACCTACATCGATGACATTATTCAGGCAGTGGTACGCATCATCGGAAGTAAGCCTTACGAGGCAGAAGTTCCCTTTAGGGTTTATAATATCGGACATTCCCGTCCGGTAGAGCTGATGGACTTTATACACTGCATAGAGCGTGCCACGGGCAAAGAGGCTGTTTGCCGGTACGAAGAGATGCAGCCGGGTGATGTGACTTGCACGTATGCAGACACCACCCGTCTGGAAGAAGATTTCCAATATGCTCCCAGCACGGAGATACAAGATGGGATACAACGGATGTATGAGTGGTTTAAGCATTGGATGGCAAGATAGGAAAGTAAAGAAAGTGGGAAGTTATTCTTCCACTATCCATTTTTCTATACACCTGTCCTCACTGCTGTCCGTATAGAAAGGCATCAGGTAGTTGAGGAAACCTTCCGCCACTTCTTGATTGGGATAGTCCAAGGTATAAAGTTTGAAACGTGGATCGTAATCCTTTACGGTAAGGTACCCGCTTTGGTAAATCACCGGAATGGGGTGGGAACCTTCCGAATCAATGCTATCCAGTACGCTTCCTGTCACCTCCACACCTTCAATTTCTTCCAGACGGGTTGTGCTTCTTGAGCAGGTACACCAGATAGGAGGGGGTGCCGGTGGCAAACCTGTAGTTGCCGAATGCCGTTTTGTTCACATACACATAACCGTCTTTGCGCAATTTTTCAAAATTCTGAATTCCGATAGGATATATTCTATTGCCCAGATTCTTCTGTTTTACTGTTTATAACAAAACAAAGATGCTTATTTCTTTCTTATTCTCCATACTTTTACAGAAATGATTGTTTGGTCTCGTCTGTTACAATAAGAATTGCGTTCATTCGGAACCTTCTTCTATATATTACTGGTAAAGAGATCCATTTACTAATGGAGAACTATGTAAAAAGTATGTGCTTGATTTTACAGATAATCACTTAAGTTCCGGTTGAACGTAACGGTTTAGGTCTTTGCAATACTACAGCAGAAACGTTCAGAATGCTAACAAGGCTTTCAGCAATTACCTGTAAAAATAGGGGGAGTGAAACTTGGTTTTTCCCGCATCGGCAAGCACGCTTTTACACGTACGTCCGCACAGGCTTATGCGTACGTACGTGAAATCATGTACTCCTAAAAGGCAGTAATAAAGAAATGATATAAAATAATGGTGAATAATTGTTTTATATCATTTCTTTTGATAACTTTGTTACTGTTATAAATTAATAAAAAATGTATTATGAAGAAGATTATTTATGTATTCATGTTTATGGCTTTATTATTTGTCGTAAACGCTTGTAGAGATGATAGTCAGATGTTTAGTAATGAAGACAATGGACTTGAACTTGTGAAGGCTAATGAAAAGGTTATTAATTTGATTAAAGACTTTTCTTTAATGGCTAACAATGGAAATGTAATATCTAAGGCTACATCAAATTTTGTAGTTAATAGCATCACCAAGAAAACAATTACGTGTTTTATAGAGGCTGCCAAAGCAAGAAGTACTGAAAGTACATCTGTAGATATTTATTCTGTAGAGTTTACAAAAGATGGACAAAAAGGTTTCTCTATTGCAACAGATGATGACAGACTTAATCGTATTTTTGCATATTCGGAAAATGGTGAATTAGGGGATACGATATTTAATGATGGATTAAAGATGTTTGTTAATGGTATTCCATATTATTGTGAAGATGAACTTCAGGAATATTATGTTTCTCAATCTAAAGCAGCTAGATCTCTGGTTGTTGAGACAGTTCCTAATTTTATACCAACACAATGGAGCCAGGGGACACCTTACAATAATGATTGTCCTTCTTGCTCTACTAATTCAAGTGGACATACATTACTAGGTTGTGGTCCTGTAGCTGTGGCTCAAGCTTTAGCATATTATGGGAAGAAAAATCTAACGACAAAGTTTTGGTCATATAGTGATTTTGCTGATCAAACTCATATATATAGTGGTTCTATAGCCGCAACGAAAGTGGCACCATTTACATATGATGTAGCAAGATTGTGTGGTGCTAATTTTGGATGTGATGCTACAAGTGTAAAGTTTAAAAATTGCCGAAATGCTCTTGATAAGTATGGTATTAGTTATGCTTATCACGATGGAAATTTGAAGCAAAGTGGTACTTGGAATACATTAGTAAAGAAAAATGTTGTTATTGCTTGTGGAAGTACAGGCAGCGTAGGACATGCATGGCTTTATACGGGTGCTATGGCCTATGTTGATAGCTCTTCTAGAGTTGTTGATAATATAATTGCTTTATATGCTAATTGGGGATGGGGCGGTACTGATGATGGATGGTATTATAATGGTAATTGGGAAAGACCAACTTCTGGAGGAAATTACTACAAGAATAATGAGCAAATAAATATTTCTGTATTCAAATAATAATTATTGGAGTATTAGAATATTTAATTACTACATGGTAATTGCTTATTTACTATAGGGTAAGTTTATGGCTTCTTAGCGACTTTACTCTATAGTAAATTGGCTATGTGTTATAGCCTATTGCTATACAATTTCTATATTAATAAGAGGTATAGTTGAAAAAAATAAAAAATAATAAATGGATGAAAGTAAGTTTAGTTATTTCAACTTATAATTGGAAAGAAGCACTAGGTTTGTGTCTGTTAAGTGTAACGCGACAGACTGTAATACCCACAGAAGTTATAATAGCTGATGATGGTTCACGTTCGGATACCAAGTTGCTGATTGAAGAATTTAAGAATCATTTTCCTTGTCCCATCAAACATGTATGGCACGAAGATAATGGATGGCGTAAGTGCATTATCATGAATAAAGCATTTGCAGTTTGCGAAGGTGACTATATAATAGAGATTGATGGAGATATCATCATGCATTCGCATTTCATCGAAGACCATGTTACCGAAGCTACTCCGGGATGTTTTTTAGTTGGAAGCCGGGGCAAAATAAATGAGAAACTGTTGAAGCGGCTACTTCAACGGCAAGATTATCAGTTATCTATTTTCACTCAAGGCGTGTGCCGGAAACTGAATGTATTGCGCTTGCCGTGGCTTACGCCTCTATTCTTTTTTTACAAACAGAATCAGAAAGAGAGAGGATGTAATATCTCATTTTGGAAGCAGGACCTTTTAAATGTCAATGGCTATGATGAACGCTTCTTGGGGTATGGATATGAGGACATTGATCTTCCGGCACGTTTGCGTCGTTTAGGTATAAAAAAGCGTTTCATAAAATTCAAAGCTATAGAATACCATATCCATCATAAAGCTGCTTCCACCAAAAAAGACATGAGCGCCAATGAAAAGATATTCGAAGAAAACAACAGGAACGGAGTCATTAAGTGCCCTGAAGGAATCGATCAATATCTTTAATTGGCAACAGACGTGTAATACATTTTTAGGTGTATTACCGTCTGAATACTGCATATCTGACGGTAGCTATTGCATGTTTGATAAAGAGTTCAATCTTTCTACCCGGCTTACGTTTTCTCCAGCTACCGAAAATCCGGTGCTCGGCGAACGTATCGGGGGTAGTGGGATATTTGTGTCGCGGGATTACATACTGCGCCGGGTAAATAATGATATCATCGGGCAGATGTTGCTCCTTGTCTTCGGGATTTAAAAAGGGGGCTGAATTGTAATACTCAAAGACTTCCATGCAGAATGCGTTTCCTTTCTCTCCCATGAAGAAAGCCGCTTGCAACTGTGTCATCTCATTTTCCTGAAAGGTGACAAAGCCATGCTCCGGTATAAGATGGTCGAAGCGTTTCAAGATAAAGATATCACTATCCATATAGATCCCCCCTTCATTGTATATAGCATAAAAACGTACGGCATCGGCGGCAAAAGCCCATTTTTTGGCCTCTAATGCTTCGTTTATAAAACGGCAACCTATGGCTTTGGCATCTTGATACGTCCAATGTTTTACCTGAAAATCAGGTAGTATGCGTTTCCATGTATCCAGGCAAACTTTTATTTCTACCGGGAAAGGGTCATTGCTGAACCAGCATAAATGGATAATTTTAGGTATCATGAGATATTGTTTTATTAGTTATTTCTTTAGGAACATATTAAAGACGCTCAATAGCTTCCTGTAAGGCTTTTCGTACAAAATGGCCTTGACTTAACCGTTCTCCTATCTTTGCCGTCCTTTTTTTCATTTCTGCATATTCCTCTTCACTTAATGTATTTAAAATCTTCTCCAGCTCTTCTAGAGAATCCACACATATTCCGATGCCGTTCTCGCGTACAAAATCTGCTAATGCAGCTTGTTTCCAAATGATGACAGGCAATTGGCACCGGATATACAGGGATGTTTTATGAGGATTGTTGTATTGCAGATATTCTCCAAAGTCTCCGGTGCAGGTAGAGACAGAAGTGCCGTCCCATACCAAGCCAAAATCTCCCTGGGCTGTGGCTATCAAATCATCAGACTTCACAAATCCCATATAGTTGAAATGTTCTTTCCCTTTTGCCTGATTTATTTCAAAGCCGTTGCCATACAAATTCAGGCTGAAAGAATGCACAAACGCTCCCACTTCGTAAAGAAATGCATTTTTACGGGGGCTCAACGCTCCGGCATATAATACGCTGTATGGTTTTTCTGTATTCTGTTTGGGAGCAGCCGATGTCTCCGACTGATAAGCTATGATTCCCAAGACGCCAAGTTTAGCCTTGCATCCGTTGTCCTCCAGCCATTTTTTCATCTTCTCGTTGTGTGCTATGATGTAGTCGGCATGGTTCAATCGGCTTATCTCTTGTTCTACCGTCAATGCTTTACGGCGGAAACTGCCCAAGTCATGAATAATCACAATGACTTTAGCTCCTCTTTGATGAGCCATGTTGCAGACAAAGGTGAAATATTTCTTTAACGGATATTGAAGCACCAGATAGTCTCCTCTGTGTAGGCAGAAAGGGGCTTTCAAGACTCCGGCTAAAGTGAAGAGGAATGAAAGCACCTTGTTTCTGTAAGTTGTCTGCTTAAGTCCTACATTTTTGAAAGACAGGTCTTTCATAATCTGTTCAATATCTGTCTTTGCCTTATTTCCGGCACTGGACAGTCCTTTGTAATTGCGTGACAGGTAGCAGTTCATCTATATTTATCCTTTCGTTTAATTCTCTGAAAGTTTATTTGAACAAAATTACAGAGATTTTTTGTATTTACGACGATTTCTTTAAAGAATATCAGTAAATACACAGAATTATTCTGCTGACAGTAATTCATGGTATAAATCTATGTATGCTTTTATATGTTTTTCGTAACTGAAAGAGTATGCATGTTCTTTCATTTGGTCAATTTTTTCTTTTTGTTCATAAAATAAGGGTAGGTTCTTCCGAATGCTTTTTGCCATTGCTTCCGGTTCCAACTTTTCCCAAATAAAAGCAAAACCGTTACTGATTTCCGGGAGACATGTGTAGTTTGATATAAATACAGCTTTCCCGAATTGCATGGCTTCGATGACCGGCAACCCGAATCCTTCACCTCTACTGGGGAATAAGAAGGCTTGGCAATTACGATACAGCCATATTTTTTCTGTTTGCTCTATCATACCTGTTACAAACACATTTCCGACTGCTTTCTCTTTGATTTGTGTTCTTATCTCGTCTGCATATTGGAAACTGTCTTTTTCACAGATATAGAGATCATATTCGGGTAAAAACTTCATAACATCTACCAACAAGTGGAAGTTCTTTTTGGTACGTATTTCTCCGATAGTGAAGAAAAAAGGACGACCTGTTGCAAATTTCGGTTGTTTGCCTTCTTGTTGATCTATTCTTTCTACTCCATTATAGATAACACGGATTTCTTTTCCATTTAAGTTAGTGTATTTTTTTATTTCATCTGCAACATAATGAGAAATAGTTGTTATGATAGTTGCTTTATCTATCTTCTGTTGTATTCTTTGAAGAAATTCTTGTCTCTTCTGTCCTTCTTGTTCAAATAAGAAGTTTAAATCATGTATGGTAAATATAAATTTTGGACTCTGTCGATATAATTTATTATATTGGTTTACAGAATGCCATATATCTACTTTGGGAAGAGTGAATGGAAACCATTTCCTGATTTTTCTGTTTCTTACCAGTACGGATGTTACATTTTTGCTATGGATTTTTGGGCAACAGTTGGGCAGCAAATAAAAAAAATGCAGCCCTTCTATTGGTAAGTTTGCAAATCGTTTTGAGTAATTAATAGCTATTTGTCCGAATCCGCAATTAGGATGCTTTAAGTCGGATAGATCGATTAAAATATTCTTCCTTTTTGCTTTGTTCATAAGTTAAAGTTTTAGTTCCTTGTTTGTTTTCTCCATAATGTAAGTGCTGCATTGACCGTATCGTCCATGTCAGCGTATGCGTATTGCGCCAACCGTCCGCCGAACAGAACGTTAGGGAGTTGTTGGGCCAGCTCTTTATACTTCTGATATATTTCAGTGTTTCGTTTGTCATTGACGGGATAATAAGGCTCTTTGCCCGGTTGGAAATCGTCAGGATACTCATAAGTGATGACAGTGACGGGCTGTGTGCCGTATTCAAAATGCTTATGGTCGATGATGCGGGTGTAGGGTACTTCGCGTTCGGTATACTTCACCACTGCATTGCCTTGGAAGTCTTCCGTGTCCAACAGTTGATGGTCGAAACGCAGGCTTCTGTACTCCAGACGGCCGCAACAGAAATCAAAATACTCGTCGATACATCCGGTGAAGAGCACTTTGTCTGCCAATGCATTTAACTCTTCGCGATGCTCGAAGTAGTTTGTGCCCGGGCGCACGTCAATACCTTCCAGCAGGGCATCAATCAATACATTGTATCCGCCTTTGGGGATGCCCTGATAAGCATCGTTGAAATAATTATTATCATATACAAAGCGGAAAGGGATACGTCTGATGATGAATGCAGGTAATTCGGTGGCCGCCCTGCCCCATTGTTTCTCTGTATACCCTTTTATCAGACAGCGGTAAATGTCTTTTCCGCACAGTTTCAAAGCCTGTTCTTCCAGCTTGGCAGGCTCGGTGATATGGGCAAACTCCCGGCGTTGCTCTTCTATCTTCTCCTTCGCTTCTGCCGGGGTTTTTACTCCCCATAGCTGATAGAAAGTATTCATATTGAAAGGAAGATTGTATAATTTATCTCCGAAACGAGCCAAAGGAGAATTGGTGTATCGGTTGAACTCCACAAAGCTGTTCACATAATCCCATACTTCTTTATTGTCTGTGTGGAAAATGTGCGCGCCGTATTTGTGTACATGTATGCCTTCCACGTCTTCGCAGTATAAGTTGCCTCCGCGTTGGCCGCGCTTGTCAATGACAAGGCAACGCTTGCCGGCACATCGGGCTTCGTGTGCGAATACAGCTCCGAACAATCCGGCGCCTACTATTAAATAATCATACTCCTTCATTGTCACTTCTTTTCTTTTTCTTCTTGTTGTCTTCTTATCCACTCTTCTTTGGTACGTTTCCAGCGTTTGTGGCTCCATAACCAATATTGAGGCACTGCGCTTATCATACGTTCCAAGTTATGAATATACATATCTGTCAGTTGGAAATCGGGCACAGCTTTGGCGTTATCGGTCAGTTGTTTGAACTCGCAATGGTAATATCCTCTCTTTATCCGTTTCACATCGGCATAATAAATCAAGGCATCTACCTGTTTACCTATTTTCTCCGTTCCGATGAATACCGGAGTTTCACGATGGAAGAAGTCTGTCCAATGGTGGATGCTGTTCCACTTCGGAGCTTGGTCGGAGATAAAGCCGATGATTGTTTTCTGCTTGGCGCGTTTCAATTCGATGATTCGGCGGAGCGTCTCCTTCATCGAGATGCATTCGCCGCCGAACTGGTTGCGCAGGCGAAGGAAGAGCCGGTCGAAGGCTTTGTTGTATAGCGGGTGGTATATTTGTCCGCACAGTATATCTTCCGGTACCCAATAGGGCAGAGAGGCAATCCATTCCCAGTTACAATAATGTCCCAAATAAATAAAGCAGAAGTTCTTATTCTCTTCTTCCAGTTTCTTTACTATCTCGTCTATTCCTCCGAAAGTCATCCTTCGCTTTAATTGTTTTTTCGAGATAGAAAACAACTTGATTGTCTCTATCATATAATCGCAAAAGAAGTGATAATATTGCTTCTCGATATGGATAAGTTCTTTTTCATTCTTATCGGGGAAAGAGCCGGTGAGGTTTTGCCGAACCACCTTACGTCGATAGCGAATACAGTAATAGAGCGGATAGTAGAGTACATCGGAAAAAATATATAAGAAGCGTAATGGTAAAAGCGAAAGCAAGTACCAAAAGAAAAATACAATATAATATACTACCTTCATTGTCTGTTACTTTTTTATTCCGATTAATGCCTGAAGCCTGCGTTTTCTTCGTCGTTTCTGTTCAAACTGGAGAAGGAATTGAAATACTTCCAAAGCACATTCTCTTGGAGGCCATCCTCTTAAATTGGCATATTGCATTACCACATATCGCAGGAGTGCTTTGCTGTGTGTGAGACGCTTCAAGTTCTCCAGACACTCTTTTCGGGTGAGAGCACATTTAAACTTGGAACGGTTGGTATCAATTAAAGTGAAATGATAATGACCGTCGTTGTCTGTGCAATAAAGTATGTTGGTCAGGTTTAAGTCGCCATGTAATACTCCTTTTTCGTGCAATTGCACCATGAACGCAGCCAACTCGTTTGCGGCATGTTTGTCGAACCGGCGTTGCCACAGCACTTTGGACAGGGGAGGGAAGTCGCATTGGGTAGAGATAAAATATCCGTCCAGAAACAATCCTCCTCTTTTCTTTTCAATATAAGCCACTTCGTGCGGGGTGTCAAATCCTCTCTTGCGCAGCATGCCGGCAAAAAGGTAAGCCCGTTCCGTTTTGCTTTTCTTGAAAAAAGTGTAAACAATCCGTTGAATGATATTAGGTTGCTTATATTTTTTTACTACCAACCATTCGTTCTTCACCCGATAACGTCTGACTTCGTTTCTACCTTCATACAGCAGCTCTCCTTCTTGTGCGAAATGTTGGGGTAGCTGCTTGATAAAATCGGCAGTCTGCATAAAATCGGGATGAATTACAATTTTCATAGAGTATGGTTTATTCTTTTTTTAAACGATAACCTGTTCAATACGGTGCACTACCATTTCGGGAGTGATTCCTTGCAGACATGCATAGTCCTTGCGCCAACAGGGTTTATTCCCGAAAATGGAACAGGGGCGGCATGGTAAATCCACCTGTACGGCGTTGTCGGGCAATTGTTTCCATCCCATGAATCCGGCGTATGGATGTGTGGCACCCCAAATGGAGACCACCGGTATGTTAACTAATGATGCCAGATGCTTATTGGCGGAGTCCATAGACAACTTATCGTCCAGATGGCTCATTAGTGCCAGTTCCGTGGTCAGTGGCAGTTTACCTGCCGTGGATATAACGTTGGGATATTGACGTTCCCATTTTGCCAGTACTTCAATCTCTTTGGCTCCTCCTCCGAACAGCAGGATTTTCGTATTCTTGCGTTCAGACAGCAAGCTGATTACCTGCTCTTGCTTGGATAAGGGATAAATCTTGCCTACATGGGCGGCAAACGGAGCAATGCCAATCCATTTGTCCGTGTCTTTGTCGCCCGTCAGCGGCTGCATGCACGAGATATTTCCCTTGCCCTTGCCGAAAAGCGATTGGAAATTTAATTTTACCGGATAACCTATATTCCGGAATACCTCGGCATATCGTTGGAATGACGACTTTTGCCATTCCATTACTTTGTTTCTGGCACGTACCAATTTCCTTTTTCCACTGCGTCCCTTGTCCAGATGCGCTACCTTCACGCCGGCCAGTCTGAATCTTATTCGCAGATATTTACTGCGCAATACATCATGGAAATCCGCTACGGCGTCGAAATGCTCTTTCTTCAGATCCTTGTATATCCATTCCAATCCCATGATTCCTGCATGCTCTCCCTTTAAATCCACTCCATGGAAAGTGATATTGGGAGGTAATCCGTCAAACAAAGGTGCAAGCGTATTGCGGCTCAACACTGTAATTTGGTGTTGAGGATACTGAACGGCAAACGAATAAATCACCGGAATGGTCATCGCCACATCGCCGATTGCAGAAAAACGGATTACCAGAATCTTAGCCATGAGGAGATAATTTATTTCTTTCCGTACAAAACGGGATTCAATGCCGGATCGTTATACATCTTCATCTGCTTATATACTTTCATATATTTGCGTCCCGCTTCGATATCGGCTATCAATTGGTCAATGGCAGATGAGAGATCTTTTTGCTGTTCAAGCAGGATGTTCAGTTTCTTTTCACATTGTGCGTGATGCTCGGGAGACACGTCGGTGCGCTCCACTTCCTGACGCATGTGATAGATTTTCAGTGCAAGGATAGAAAGCCGGTCTATGGCCCATGCAGGACTTTCGGTGTTAATCGTTGCATCGGGCTGTATTTTTACATCTTTATATTTGTCAAGGAAATAGCTGTCAATCAGTTCCACCAAATCAGTACGGTCTTGATTGGACTTGTCGATACGGCGTTTCAGTGCCAATGCTTCCACCGGGTCAATCTGCGGGTCGCGAATAATGTCTTCAAAGTGCCATTGTACTGTGTCAATCCAGTTTTTCAGATAAAGATAATACTCGATGCTTTTCACTTCGTATGGATTGTTGATGGGAGTATCAACATTATCTGTCTTGTGATAGTCATTGATAGACTGCACAAAAATGGGCTTGCATAGTTCTGTAAAACTCATACCTTGTTCGTTTTAAAATTATTGGAAAGACAAATCTATGCAAACTTTTCTAATCAACCAATTATTATTCGGTAAAAGTGCCTACCTTTGCCCTAATCCTAGTTTTTTTAGAAGATGAAAGTAATTGTAGACAATAAAATCCCCTATATTAAAGAAGCTGTAGGGCAGATAGCCGATGAGGTGGTATATTTGCCGGGTGCTGCTTTTACCCCTCGGGACGTGAAAGATGCCGATGCTTTAATTATCCGTACACGTACCTGTTGTAACCGCGAATTGCTGGAGGGCAGTTCTGTGAAATTTATTGCGACGGCAACGATTGGTTTTGACCATATCGATGTGGATTATTGCCGTGAGGCGGGTATCGCATGGAGCAATTGTCCCGGATGCAATGCCGGCGGAGTGGAGCAATATGTGCACGCTGCACTTCTGCTGCTCAAGCGCCTGCGCGGAATGAAACCGGAAGATACGTGTATGGGCATTGTGGGAGTAGGCCATGTAGGTAGCCGCATCCGGCGAATGGCTGAGGCTTTGGGAATGAATGTGTTGCTGAACGACCCTCCCCGTGAGGACAACGGTGAGCAGGGCTTCACCGATTTGCAGACTTTGATGCGCAAATGTGATATTATCACTTTCCATACTCCTTTATATCGCACGGGGATGTATAAGACTTTCCATTTGGCGGATGCTTCGTTTTTTGCCTCTTTGCAACGCCGCCCTGTGATAATAAATACTTGTCGCGGAGAGGTCATTGACACTCCGGCACTGCTGAGTGCCTTGAAAACAGGGCAGATAAGCGATGCGATTATCGATACTTGGGAGCATGAGCCCGATATAGACCGTGAGTTGTTGCAAGCCGTCTTTTTGGGGACGCCTCACATAGCCGGTTATTCTGCCGACGGGAAGGCGAATGCCACCCGCATGGCTTTGGAAGCAGTTTGTCGCTTTTTCCATATAGATGCTTCATTTAAGATTGTTCCTCCAGACATGCCGCCTATGGCTTTGTCGGCTGATAAAGAGGAAGCTTTCTTACAGGTTTATAATCCGCAGCGGGATAGTGATTGGCTGAAGCAACGGCCGGAAGAGTTTGAACAGTTCAGAGGGAATTATCCGGTGAGAAGAGAGCTTTTATGACTATAAAGGCTTGAATGTGAGAAGGAATTGTTTATCTTTATGTGTTATCTGTTAAAACAATGAGTTATGGGCAACAAGTTATATCCTATTCTGCATATTGACTTGATTCAGAATCGACCAATCCTATTCCGGTGATTTATCAAAGCGGATATTTGACTATTAAAGGGTATGACGAGCATTTTGGCATTTACCGTTTAGGTTTTCCAAACCGTGAGGTAGAAGTTGGTGATTATGATTCTTTTTTCCGTCGTTTGCAGAGTTGCTTTGCAGATACTCCTTATAAGATGGTGCGTGAATTGGAACTTCATTGTCAAAACATTCTTTTTATTGTCTTCAAGCTGGTAGGCTTTTATGTGAAAGTGGAATATCACACTGCTAGGGGGCGTGTGGATTTAGTGTTACAAACAGACCGTTTTATTTATGTAATGGAGTTTAAACTGGATGGAACGGCAGAAGAAGCATTGCGACAGATTAATGAAAAGCGTTATGCACAACCTTTTGAACTTGACGGCCGTAAACTGTTTAAAGTAGGAGTTAACTTCAGTGCGGAGACGAGGAATATAGAGAAGTGGATAGTGGAAGAGTAAAAAATCCCCGACTTATCACAAGCCGGGGATTTTAGTTTTTAAAGTTTTTCTATTATATAAGGGGCTCTCTTTGCAGAGAGCGCTCTTATTTTTTTTGTGTGATTAACGTTTGTTTACAGTCATCGGCAATTTGATAACTACGTCATGTCCGTACATATCTTTCGCTGTGATAGTCAATGTAGACTGAACAGGAGCTGTCGGATTAGTAGTAGAAGATTCTTCAACAGCGTTAAATTTAACGATGTGACCATCTGCTATTTCTACATCGAAATATTCTTCTTCACCGTTAGCGTCAGATGTCAGGGTAGCATCTTCAATCACTAAACTAGATTCATAAGTATCATTCAAGAATGCACTGTAACGACCATCCCATGTACTTACACCATAGATGTAAGTATCTGCTTCCAGATCTGTATCTGTACCATAAGTCAATTCTGTAGAATACGGTAATTCCTTCTTTCCTAGTTCTTCTGCAGTTGCCCAATGCCAGCTGTAAGTATTGTTATAGATACAGTTGTAGATAGTTTGGAATTCGGCAGCAGTTCTGATTACATCTACATAACCTTCATCATTCTGTACTGAAGAAATTTTACCGTAATTATAAACTACCGTAGTGACATGCTTGTCGTTGTTATTGATATAGTCTTTATTTACGACTATTTTACCGTCACCATTGACTGTGATTGCAGCAGGTTTGTTGTTATCATAAACAGTGGAAGTTGCGAATGAAATATTGTACTGAGCAGGAGTTCCCTTACCGAAGTTGAATATTTCTGACATTTTCATAGTACCTTCTGTAGCTTGGTTTGCAGCCCAAGTATTAGGTATCATGTAGCAGTTGTAGATGCCTTCAGCTACCTGAGCGGTCTTGATAGAGAAGCCTTCAGGAATACCGGTAGGCAGAACTTTTGTCATAGACAAATTCATTGTAGCCAATACATGACCGCTTTCATTCTTGATGGTCAATGTTCCATTGTAAGCTTTGTTGTCTTCATAAACTTTCCAGTTGTTAAGAGCTGGCATAGTGTAAACTTTAGTTACTTTGCTGAAGTCTACATCAGAGAATGTGTTAAGTTTGTCTCTTGTAGTATTATATATAATATTACCTTCTTTGTCAACAAAATAAGCATTGAATACAGGAGTAATATTACTAATTTCATCAGTTGTCCACTCAGCAGTTGTAGGTGCAGTCAGCTTAGTTAAAGAAACTGTAATTTCTTCAGATTTAGTGGTGGTAACTGCATCAGGACTTAATGCGGTAATCTTAGTGTCTACAGCGTTCCAATCAGCCGATTTGTCACCCAAGTTCACATAGAATGCTTTACCGTCCGGGTCAACCAAAGTACCATCGTAGTTAACAGCGAATACACGGAAACCGATGATATCGTTGATAGCTGATTTGCTGTCAATAGTAATTTCTGTAGAAGTTCCTTCAACTACGGTATTCAAACCTGTATAAGTATAGCTGTTCCATGCGTTCAATTCTGACGGAGCTGATTCAACAGCATTTTGTTTATCCAATACAACATAGATAGCTCTGATATTTGTAGGAGCAACTACTTCATCGTTAGAAGAAGACAGAGCAATTTTTAAAGCTTGTCCTTGTACTGCAGGATATACTTCTTTATCAGAACGATCATCAGCATTTTCTGTGTTATCAGCTGTTGGTTTGACAGCTGCTTTGTCTTTCCATTCTAATTCCTTGTAATCAATAGTAGCTGTTTGTTCTTTCAAACTCAAACTAGTATTACTAAAACGGTTGTTGATTTCAGCTACATTCTTAGTATCAACAAAATAGTTCAATTTATTAGCTCCTTCAAATTCTTTCCAACCTAAAGTCAGATCATAAGAAGAAGTTACATATCTTGTTTCTGAAGTGCTTAAAGTATTGTTTACTTGTGCGGCGAACAAGATTTTTTTACCCTCATTGCTGGTAGCTGCATCGAAAGCTTTTCCGTCACCGTAGTTCTTTAGTTGAACAGTTACGTTCCACAAACCGCTTTCGTTGGCAGCGCGGCTCAACAGTACCTCAGACTTTTCAACTTTTACTACTTCCAAGATTCCGTCCAAATTTTCACCCTGGCTGTTTACCAAAGAAATCATGTCCGGTGTCAGAACGGCGTTGGTAGGAGAAACACGAACCAAGAATTGTCCCGGAGTTTGAACTTCAGCATCTTTTGTAAAGGTAATCTTGTTGCTAATGCCTTCGCTGAATACATTTTCTTGTTCGATAGCTGTACTCAGTATGATAGGAGCAAAACCACTTTCCTGATCAATAGCATAAGATTTAACTAATTCTACGCTGGTTACCAAATCTGCAATTTTGCCAACAAGACCTTCTACTTCGCCGATTAACTCTTCCATCTCGCCACGGAATTTATCGATGTCTTCGTTTACAGCATCTTTCAGTTCCTTTTTCAATGCTTCAACATCGATAGTAGCTTTTTCCAATGCTTCGATACGTTTTGTCAGGTCAGCGATTTCATCAGCGTTTCCACCTGCTTCTGCTTTTTTCAAAGCTTCTTCGGCTGTTGCTTTAGCAGCGTCAATGGCAGCTTGCATCTGAGCTAATTTGGCTTCCATATCTTCTTTGGTTGCCAGCTTGTCAATTTGTCCCTGCAAGTTATCGATGTCATCATCGTAGTCTTTACAAGACACAAATGTTCCTGTTGACGAAACCATTAAGGCTCCGAACAGGATTGCACTTAAAAACTTTTTGTTCATAATAAAAACTTTAAATTTATAAATTTAAAAACTAAAATTGGTTATACATAATCTATTGGTTATGAGAGATGTACTCTCTCTTCTCATGCAAAAGATAACGTTTGGGAGATACGCCTGCCAACTTACTGAATGAGGCATAAAAGGCACTTCGCGACAGGAATCCGCAACGTTGAGGCAATTCCTCCAGCGGACACTTGCCCGAGCGAAGCAGTTCCTTGGCATATTTCACTCGTTATGTGTTCTCCTAATCTTTTAAGTGGCATCCGAAATAGCGGTTTATCACGTTGGATAGATAAGTTTGGTTCGTTTCAATCATCTCGC
>ENA-ORKQ01000114-ORKQ01000114.1-human-gut-metagenome-genome-assembly--contig:-NODE-114-length-16423-cov-6.77981_pt1 | contig 16423 bp, 15 predicted proteins | sample MGYA00243060_ERZ508809 | MGnify/ENA primary metagenome ERZ508809 (study PRJEB26277, sample SAMN04329829) | human gut metagenome | biome: human-associated habitat | host: Homo sapiens | place: USA... | reverse complement strand
GCCAGCTTCCTGATACCCGCCGTACTGTTATTGATTATCCAACATACTTTACTGCTAGGAGTAGGTCTATCTGCCGGATCTGCTCGTGAGAACATCCGTTTTCGAGACCTTATCCCCATGAGCCGCCATTATCATGGCACGCTGCGCATTGTTTTAGGCAAATCACTGACTTACCTTATGATATATGCTGTCATGGCTACCTATATGCTCTGCCTTGTTCCCAAAATGTTCAGCCTGGTACAAATAGCTCAAGCCGGAACCCTAGCGGCATTCATGTTTCCTTACATACTGGCATGCATTTTTTTCGCGATGACTTGTTCTATCTTTATTCACCATCGGGAAGCCTGTATGATGATCTACGTATTTACCTCAGTGCCGTTACTATTTATCTCAGGTATCTCGTGGCCAGGTACTGCCATTCCTAAATTCTGGGAGGTGATTTCATGGCTGTTCCCTTCCACTTTCGGCATCAACGGTTTTGTACGCATCAACAATATGGGTGCCACACTGACCGATGTACTGACAGAGTACCGGATATTGTGGATACAAACAGGCGTTTATTTCCTTACCACCTGCATCGTATACCGTCGTCAGATCACCTTAAGCCGCAGACATGTATACGAAAGATTAAAAGAGATTAAGAAAAGACGCAAAACAAATATCGTCTGAATTTGTTTATAAATTAAAAACCAAATGAATTATTTAGGATGAAAAAACTTTTTATTCTGGCATGCGTATGCCTACTGATTACTTCATGTAACAGTAACCCCAAAAACACTAACGATTCTGCAACCTCCACCGAAACAACGGATATGCACAATGCAGAAAATTCATTGGATTATGACGGTACTTACACCGGAACCTTTCCAGCTGCCGACTGTCCGGGTATCAACATGGCCCTGACTATTAAAAAAGACAAGACTTTTGAGTTGATATCAGAATACATTGACCGGCAGGATGCTACTTTCAAAGAATATGGAACTTACTCCGTTGAAGGTAATATTATGACTTTAATTAATGGAGAGGATAAGCAATATTATAAAGTCGGTGAGAATACCTTGACCGCTCTCAATCAAGACAAACAGGCAATAACAGGAGAGTTAGCAGACCATTATATCCTACACAAAAAATAAACTTTACTTCATCTGTCATTTTCATGCCAAAGTGAAGAGTCCGCTTCAATCTATCACAGCTGGATTCTTCACTTTGTTCTTTTATTTGTCCACAATCTGTATTCACACTAATTAACTTCCATTCCTTTTGTTTATTACGAAAATTTCGTAGATTTGCGAAAACATCGTAATCAATTCATTTTCTTATGGAAAAGCTAACGATACAAGAAGAAGAAGTGATGCTTCATATTTGGAGCATGGGAGAATGTTTCGTGAAAGACATAGTTGCTAAATTTCCCGAACCTAAACCACCTTACACTACGGTAGCGTCTATAGTGACCAACCTGAAAAGAAAAGGTTATGTTACAGCCAAGCGCTTCGGTAACACCTATCAATACACCCCTGTAGTGAAACAAAGTGAATACAAACGCACATTTGTAAGTGGTGTGGTCCGAAACTATTTTGCCGACTCGTATAAGGAAATGGTATCTTTCTTCGCTAAAGAGCAAAAAATCTCCGCAACCGACTTGAAAGACATTATTGACCTGATAGAAAAAGAAGAAGATAAATAACCTTGCTAAATTCATAAATATTATGATAACTACAGCTCCCGAACTCATTTACATGCTGAAAGTAAATATAGGCATCGCCTTATTCTATGCTTTCTATAAGCTGTTCTGCTGTCGCGACACTTTCTTCCAATGGCGTCGTATCGCACTGCTGAGTTTTCTTGCACTCTCTTTTCTTTATCCGCTAATGGATATGCAAGCATGGGTGAAAGAACAACCTGCCATCAATGAACTGGCAGATTACTACACACTGATGATGCTAACAGAAACAAATACTTCCACTGCCACAGTAGTCACAACTCCTGTTGCTATTCCCACACCCGGCCTGCTTGATATAATAAAGTTCATCTATTGGATTGGAATCCTTTTATTATCCGCACGATTTATGATCCAACTAAGTAGTATTTTCCACCTTGTCTTAAAAAGCAAGAGTATAAATGTAGACCAAATATCCATACGCAGTCTATCAGAACCTGCCAATCCATTCTCTTTCTGGCAATTGAGTTTCTTCTATTTGCCCGATCTGTAAGTAGATTAAAAATAAGAAATCCTGACGCACGAACAGACCCACGTCCGCCAATGGCATTCCATAGATGTCATTATCAGTGAAATAGTAAATATCATTTGCTGGATGAATCCTTTTGCATGGCTAATGAAAACAGAGATCAGACTCAATCTAGAATACCTTGCCGATCATAAAGTAATGGAATCCGGCACAAATAAGAAAGCATATCAATATCACCTTTTGGGATTATCCAACCAGAACAGACAAACCGGTTTATATAATAATTTCAACTTATCACACTTAAAAAACAGAATTAAAATGATGAACAAAAAAAGAACCCGCACCACAGGGCATATCAAATATGCCTTGTTTGCACCGCTGACTGCTGCTCTACTCTTGGTCAGCAACATTGAAACCGTGGCACGGACAGCCGAAAGGTTAATCTATTCCACGGAAGAAAGCACCCCACGCCCCGAAAGGGAAGAAGTGGCATCTTTTGTCAACACAGTACAAGGTCTAGTGACTTTCACTATTACCGTAACCAATAGTGAAGGTAAGCCTCAACCTAATGTTACTCTGCAAATCAAACCGAGTGATGAAGTGAAAACTTTCAAAACCAATGCAGAAGGAAAAGCTACCATAGAAGTGGATATGACGACTCCCAAGTATGTTTCCCTAGACGTTTCCTCTCCTAAAAGTTCCAAACATCAATCACTTCTACTTTCAGCAAACAAACCAAATGTTACTGCCATCTTTGATACTGATGATGATATTGCCGCTTACATCAAAGCCGGCAAACAAATACGGGTCAAGTTACAAATATCTAATAATGATAACCAACAACTGGCAGGAGCAGAACTTATTTCTTCTTCAACAAATGCCAAAGCCACGACAAACGCTCATGGAGAAGCTCAGTTAACAGTAGGAGTAGGCGAAACCATTGCCATTAACCATAAAGGTTATCAGGAAGGAAAATTCACGGTAAAAGAACTCTGTCCCATCAAAGATATGGAAAATCCGGAACTAGTAAGATTACTTCTTGTCGGAGAAGATCCCGTATACCAGATAGCAGACAATATGCCTGAATTCCCCGGAGGTATGGCAGCTTGCTTACAACATTTGGCACGAAACATAAAATATCCCACAACAGCTCAAAAGGAGGGAACGCAAGGTAAAGTAATCGTACAGATGGTTATTGAAAAAGATGGTTCGGTAGATCATGTAAGCATTGTACGCAGCATTAGCCCCGAACTAGATGCTGAAGCAGCACGAGTTGTAAAATCCATGCCGAAATGGAAGCCGGCAACTGTAAAAGACAAAACAGTACGTTGCAGATATACTGTTCCTGTAACTTTCAAACTGCAATAAAGAGTATAAAAACAGAAAAGAGGCTGTTTCGAACAGCCTCTTTTCATCCCAAAAACATATTTCAAATTATTTCTTCATTTCCACAATGTGCGTCGGCGCTTGCTCCGCATTACGCTTCTCAGTCTGCTTCACAACATTTTCAGCCAACTCTATGAATGCACGTCCGGTAATGCTGTTCTCATTCAAAGCAGCGGGAGTACCCTTATCACCATTCTCACAAATACTCTGTACAATAGGGATTTGTCCCAACAAAGGCACATTCATTTCTTCCGCCAATTGCTTGGCTCCTTCTTTTCCAAAGATAAAATATTTATTTTCAGGAAGTTCGGCAGGAGTAAACCATGACATATTCTCCACCAGTCCCAAAATAGGTACATTTACTTTGTCATTGGTGTACATATTGATTCCTTTGCGTGCATCAGCCAAAGCTACCTGTTGGGGGGTGCTGACAATAACAGCTCCTGTAATAGCCAAAGTCTGCACCAAAGTAAGATGAATATCACTAGTACCCGGAGGAGTATCAAGAATAAAATAATCCAACTCGCCCCAGTCCGCATCTCCGATTAATTGCTTCAATGCATTACTAGCCATACCACCACGCCATAAAGTTGCTTGATCAGGATCAACAAAGAAACCAATGGAAAGCAATTTGATACCATATTTTTCAATCGGAATAATCAAATCACGACCATCAATCTGTTCGGCATAGGGACGAGCATCTTCCACTTGAAACATTTTAGGTACAGAAGGACCGAAAATATCAGCATCCAACAACCCCACTTTATAGCCCAATTTAGCCAGAGCCACTGCCAGATTAGCCGCCACAGTAGACTTTCCTACCCCACCCTTTCCGGATGAAACAGCAATCACATTTTTAACAAACGGGAGTAGCTTGCCCGGTTCGGGACGCGCCGCTTGGCGGCTCTCTGTCGCAATAGTTACCTGTACATCAGGTGAAACATAAGTATGAATAGCTGTTTCGGCAGCCTTTATCATAGATTTCATAAACGGATCGGTCGGTTTCTCAAAAATCAACGAAAAGCTTACCGACATGCCGTCAATGCGAAGATTATCGGCAACCATCTCCGCTTCCACCAAATTCTTTCCCGTTCCAGGATAACGCACTGTTGCCAAAGCGTCCAAAATCAATTTCGGATATAAAGTCATCATTCTGTTATTATTTACTTGTTTTCAACCCGCTTCGTTTACTGCGGTTGTAACTGCGATACTCATCCAATTCTATTTCCACATCGGGTTCATGCAACTCCTTCTCATGCGGCAGACGGAACTTCATATATTTTATATTCAAACCACGATCCAACCATTGTTGTTCATAATAGGTACGGATGCCTAGTATGTCATCCACCAAACCGGAATGATACAAATCTTCGGTCATAAACTCTACCGGCAATTTGTTTTCCTCTACCATATAGCGGGTGTAAGTAAACATAAAATTACTGTCGGTCTTCAAGTGAATTAGCCCATCCGGCTTCAAAAACTTGCGATAACGTTCCATAAAGTATGTGGAAGTAAGACGTTTAGTCACTTTCTTCATCTGTGGATCAGAGAAAGTCAGCCATATCTCACTCACCTCGCTCGGAGCAAAAAAACGATCGATGATTTCGATATTGGTACGCAAAAAAGCCACATTCTTCATGCCATTTTTCAGCGCTTCCGTCGCACCGGTCCACATACGGGCCCCTTTTATATCTACACCGATAAAGTTTTTATCGGAATACATACCTCCCAGCCCTACGGTATATTCACCTCGTCCACATCCCAGTTCCAGAACTATCGGATTATCGTTCTTAAAAAAGTCACGGTTCCAATTCCCCTTCATATCGAACGTAACGTTATCGGCCACCGAATAAGGGTATTCAAACACGTGCGGATACTCCCGCATATCAGCAAATTTCTCCAGTTTTCCTTTTCCCATGAAAATTAGTCTATCATTATTTGTTTCCACAGGCAAAGGTAGGAATATCCTGTGAAAGAGAAGAAAAATAGACCTGCAATTCACTTGCAGGTCTATTTTTCTTCTCTTTCTATTTTCTATATTATTCAGAAATTGCCTCAACGGACTCTCCCAATTCTTTCTTCAAATCTTCATAGAAGGCAGCATGTGATGCTTCTACATAGGGAGCCAAGAACAAGAAACCGATACCCAAAGTAAAACAGCACAAAATAGCCCAACCAATGAAGCTCAAATCCAACAAGAACATCTTCATCTTATGACCGGACATCATCGCCATACTTTTCTCTATGGCAGCATTGTACTGCAACTCCGGATAATCTTTCAGAATAAAGAGCGTCATGGCATATGAATAGGACTTCATGATGCCCGGAATGACAAGCAGCAACGTCCACAGGAATGTATAGACTGTAGTCAGTAGCATTGTACCCAATATCCGTCCGTAGTCTTTAAACCCGTCGAAAAGACGGGCAAAATCCAGCTTTATTCCACGAATCACATCCAAAAAAAGGACAGTATAGCCGAATCCCAAGGGGAGGAGCAACAAAGCAAGGAGACTAAAGGAGGACGAAGCAACCGACTCCATAATACGCTAGGGCAGCGTAGGTGTATTCATCACCAGTCCATAAACCAAGGTAATAACCGCACCCAATCCCCAATTACCGGTCAACGCATCGATTGCCCGATTCTTCAATTCTGAATTTGTTTTCATAAGAATCTATTTTTCTATTAGTCTAAAACTGTCACCCAATTATGTGTATCAGGTTCATCACCATACTGGATAGCACGCAGTTTGTTATACAGTTTTGTACAAACAGGACCCGGCTTTCCATCTTTAGAGATAATGTACGATTTCTTGTTTTCCAAATCATCAATACGCTGGATAGGACTGATAACAGCCGCCGTACCGCAAGCCCCTGCTTCCTCGAAGGTTTCCAGTTCTTCTTCAGGAACCGGACGACATTCCACCTTTATACCCAAATCCTCGGCCAGCTGCATCAAACTCTTATTCGTTATAGAAGGCAGAATAGAAGATGATTTTGGTGTAATGTAAGTATTATTTTTAATGCCGAAGAAATTAGCCGCACCACACTCGTCAATGTACTTCTTTTCTTTGGCGTCTAGATAGAATTCGCACGAATATCCCAAATCATGGGCTTTCTTATTGGCACGCAGGCTGGCAGCATAGTTACCGCCCACCTTAAAGCGTCCGGTTCCATAAGGCGCGGCACGGTCGAACTCACGGATAATAACATAAGGATTAGTAGAAAAACCACCTTTGAAATAAGGACCTACCGGAGTTACGAATACCACAAACAGATATTCATTGGCAGGGTGAACCCCCACCTGAGCACCTGTACCAATCAGTAAAGGACGAATATAAAGAGCCGCACCACTTTCGTATGGAGGAATGAAACGCTCGTTGGCTTTCACCACCTTCTTTATAGCGGCCACAAACTTTTCTGTAGGAAGTTCCGGCATCAGGATACCGTCACAAGTACTTTGCAAACGCTCCGCGTTGGCTTCAGGACGGAAAATACGAATTTTACCGTCTTTTCCACGATAAGCTTTCAACCCTTCAAACGCTTCTTGTCCATAGTGTAGACAAGTGGCAGCCATGTGAATATTCAACGTTTCCTCCGAACAAAGTTCCAACTCTCCCCATGCACCATCACGATAGTAGCAACGTACATTATAGTCTGTCTTCATATAACCGAAGGACAGATTCGCCCAATCAATCTCTTTCATAGTGTATCTTAATTATGTTATTATTTACGAATGAGAGCAAAATTACGTTTTATATTTGCAAATTCCAATCAAAATAGCTTTTTTATTTATAGCTTTTATAATTTGCCTATATGTCTCAATGTGCAAATATGCCATGCGGAATATAACGCAGCCAATTGCCACATTAGTATATTGTCACATTGATACATTATTATCTAACATTTTCTTTATCTCCTCATCGGCTTTATAAAGTTTATCCCGGCAAAACTTAATTAACTCTTGTGCCTCTTTCAGATTTACACTTAAACTGTCTATATCCAACTCATTACTATCTATGCGTGATACGATTTCTTCCAGACGTTTCATTGCCTGCTCATAGGTTTGTTTCTTTGCTGCCATACTTCGTTTTATTTTTTAGTTACTATACTCTTTATTTCTCCTTTGGCAAAACGAGTGGTAAGTTCATCCCCCGGCTGCAATGCAGAAGCATCGATCACCGCTTTGCCATTTTTCAGCGTGATACTATATCCCCTTTTCAACAAATTTTCGGGAGATGCCGCCTTCAATTCCTGCTCCAAAAGTTGGAGCCGATGCTTTTCCTTTACCAGACGACGCTGTGAAACGATGCCCAACTGAGTCTCCACCATTTTCAAACAATGGGTCTCTTTTGTCAGACGGGATTGCAGGCCTACTTCCAAATGCTTCATGATTCGTTCCTGGCGATAATGTTCCTCTTTCAGCCTCATCCGCGTCTGCATGGGAATACGTTCTACCATCCGGTTCAGCCGGGTATTTTCCCGTTCCATACGGGTAGAGATAGTATGAAGTACAGCCGATGCATAATCTTCAAGAACCTTGGCAGTGTCATGCAAATGATTTATAAGATACTCGGCAGCAGCAGTAGGTGTCTTGACACGAGTATGAGAAACACAGTCCAACACCGTATCGTCACGCTCATGCCCTATACCGGTTATAATAGGTATAGGAAACTGAGCACAATTAGTCGCCAACTCATATGTATCGAACCCCGAAAGGTCGGACGTGGCGCCTCCGCCACGGATAATAACCACGACATCCCAATCATCACGACAGGCATGGATAGCATCCAATGCGGTAATGACAGATTGTTCTACCCGTTCTCCCTGCATAATAGCAGGAAACAAACGCGGATAAAAGACAAAACCGTAGGGATTCTGTTCCAGTTGATTACAAAAATCACCATAACCGGCAGCCGTAGCCGAGGAAATAACGGCTATGCGTTGCGCTAGCAAAGGAATCTCCAGTTCCTTATTCAAAGTCAGCACACCTTCTTCTTCCAGTTGTTTCAAGATTTCGCGACGACGACGCGCCATATCCCCCAATGTATAAGTAGGATCTATATCTTGCACAGTAAGCGAGTAACCATATAATTCATGAAACTCCACAGTCACTTTCACCATCACTTTAATACCCGCAACAAAAGCCTGTCCGGTTTCCTCTTCAAAATAAGGCTTCAGCAGACGGTAGACATTGCTCCAAATAGTCCCCCTTGCCTTAGCTATCAGATTATTCCCCCGTGGCTCTTTCTGTACAAATTCCAAATAGCAATGACCGGAATAATTGGAACGTACATCACTCAGCTCTGCCTGAACCCAATAAGTATCGGGCAGACAAGCATGAATGCTGCGCTTAACCAACGCATTCAGTTCATATAAAGAAAGAGGATGTTCTTCCATTATTTTTTCTTCTCTAATTCTATTTGACAAGCTTTCCAGATATCAGGCACACCATAACCGTAAATATTATCCGGATACTCTTTACGGTCTCCTGCATTCCGCACTGCCTCCACCACCTGCTTGGCAGTAAGCCAGGGACAAGCCTGCCAGAAACAGGCTACCAACCCGCACAATGTAGGCGATGCGAAAGAAGTACCATTGGCATGAGAAACCGTTCCATCATTACCCGCTACGGCCGAAGCAACTCCCACCGCCATCACATCCGGTTTTACACGGCCATCTGTAGTATTTCCTACAGAAGAGAAATCAGCATTAACCAGATTCCGGTCCGCCGCCCCCACTGTAATAACATTTTCCGCATCTCCCGGAGGTGTGATTTTTTTCCATGTGCCACGCCCCGAATTTCCGGCACTGCATACCAACACCAATCCTTTATCGGCAGCCAAAGAAGCGGAATGAGACATCAATGAATAATGCCCGTCCAAATCACGGTACCGGTAATTCATGGTCGTATCATCAAACTCATAATATCCCAATGAAGTATTAACCACATCCACTCCCACACTATCGGCAAATTCCAAAGCTTCCGCCCAATAATCCTCTTCCACTGGCTGTTCCGTATCATCATCCTCACTACGGAGAAGCCAATACGAAGCTTCAGGAGCTGTGCCGACCAATACATTCGGCTTATTGGCAGCCATACAAGATAACACTTTCATGCCGTGATAGTTCTCGGCATAAATATCCGAGTGAGAATTTACAAAATCGCGTGTTCCCAACAAGTCCATTCCCTTGAAAACACTGATCTCATCAGCATTATAAAAACCGGCATCAATGACCGCTATTTGCATCCCCTTCCCACGAAAACCTGCAGCGTGAAGACTGTCCCCATGATGAACAGCAATCTGCCGCCACGCATCCCCATAATAGTTATTACTCTTTGTCACCTTATTGGTCACCTCTTTTTTACGGTCGGCATTGCGGGCAGGGATACTGTCGGGAGCTGTCCACACTTTCCGGACAGCTGCCACAAAAGGCAATGCCGCCACTTTATCAATAACCGATGTGTCGGATACCTGCACCACCACTGTATTGTTCCACTTACTTTTGGATACAGGACATACTCCTTTTCCGACCAGCATATCTATATAGCTCTGACATACAGGAAGATCTGTAGAATCAACGGGCAATCTCTGCCTCATGCGACGCTCCAAAGCACGTTCGGACAAATAAGCCGAAGGATTGTCCAATGTATAGGTTGTTTCTGCCTTATCGCGAAAGTTTACACGATACTTATACGTTTTTACTTGTGCCGGCATTTGTAAGGTGCATGCCAATAGCAAGCAGCCCACTATTCCTTTTTGACTATTCATTAATTCTATTCCGTTTATTTTTTAGATGCAAAGATAAACAAACTTTTCCCTCACACTCATTTTTTGTGTACCTTTGCAGCCAAATTCAGTTTAAACAGGTAAAAAGACAGAAAATAAAGTATGGCAAAAACAGGAACCCCCACAGAATTGGGAACACAACCAATCGGAAAATTACTTTTACAATATGCAATTCCCGCCATTATCGCTATGACGGCATCTTCCCTATACAATATGGTAGACAGCATCTTCATCGGTCACGGTGTAGGTCCTTTGGCTATTTCAGGACTGGCTATTACCTTCCCACTGATGAATCTGGCGGCTGCATTCGGTTCATTGGTCGGTGTGGGTGCCTCCACATTAGTTTCCGTAAAATTAGGACAGAAAGATTATGCCACCGCCCAAAATATTTTGGGCAATGTAGTTACGCTGAACTTTATTATAGGTATAGGATTCAGTATATTAACCTTGCTTTTCCTCGATCCTATCCTCTACTTCTTCGGAGCAAGCCCGGATACCATCTCCTATGCACGAGACTACATGGTCATTATCCTGCTGGGCAATGTTATAACCCATATGTATTTGGGACTGAATGCCTTACTACGCGCTTCGGGGCATCCACAAAAAGCAATGATAGCCACCATCACCACAGTAATTATCAATACCATCCTTGACCCTATTTTTATCTATCTATTCCATTGGGGTATTCAGGGAGCTGCCATTGCCACCATTCTGGCTCAAATCATCGCACTGGTGTGGCAATTCAAAACCTTCACAAACAAGAACGAATTGCTCCATCTCCACCGAGGCATTTACAAACTGCGCGGTACAATTGTAAAAAACACCATCGCTATCGGTATGTCTCCGTTCCTGATGAATCTGGCAGCATGCTTCATTGTAATTTTCATTAACAAAGGTTTGAAAGAATATGATGGCGATCTGGCCATTGGCGCATTTGGTATTGTAAACCGGATTGTTTTCCTATTCGTCATGATCGTGATGGGGCTGAATCAAGGTATGCAACCCATAGCCGGTTATAATTTTGGCGCCCAACAATATCATCGTGTAAACCAAGTATTAAAACTTACCATTTATGGTGCCACCACCGTTACAACAACCGGTTTTCTAGTAGGTGAACTGATGCCCGAATTGGCCGTATCCGCTTTTACCACTCATGAGGGACTGATACAGCTATCAGCTACCGGTTTACGCATTGTGGTCATATTTTTTCCCATTATCGGGTTTCAGATGGTAACGTCCAATTTTTTTCAAAGTATCGGCATGGCTGGTAAAGCCATCTTCCTATCATTAACCCGGCAGTTATTATTCTTGCTCCCCTGCATCATCCTGCTCCCTCTTTTCTGGGGATCGGCAGGAATTTGGTGGAGTATGCCAATATCAGACTTGGCGGCAAGTATTGTCGCAGGAGTCATGCTTTACCGCCAGTTCAAGATTTTTAATACCCACGGTAACAAATTAAAAGTTGAAAATTAAGAATTAAAAATTAGTTTCCTTATATTTGTCCACATAATCAATAGACAACGACTATGAACGAGCATTATGTTATCAACCTAGGACGCCAACTAGGCAGCGGAGGAAAAGAGATAGGCGAAAAACTGGCTCAAGAGTTTGGTATCGCCTTTTACGATAAAGAATTAATCAAGCTAGCTTCAGAAGAGAGCGGCCTGTGCAAGGAATTCTTTGAAAAAGCAGATGAAAAAGCTTCTCAAAGCATCATCGGCGGTCTATTCGGAACACGTTTTCCTTTTATCAGCGACGGCGCCATTCCCTATGGCAGTTGTCTGAGCAATGACGCTTTGTTCAAAATACAAAGCGATGTAATACGTGAACTGGCAGAAAAACAATCGTGTCTGTTTGTCGGCCGATGTGCCGACTACATTTTGCGTGACCATCCCCGTTGCGTCAATATATTCGTTTCTGCCTCCAAAGAAGCACGCATAGAAAGATTGATGCATATCCATCATATTTCTACAGAAGCCGCTGAGGAATTGATGGAAAAAGCAGATAAAAAACGGTCAGCTTACTATAATTATTATAGTTACAAAACGTGGGGAGCTGCCGAAACTTATCACTTATGTATTGATTCGTCCGTATTGGGGATTGACGGAACAGTACAATTCATCAAACAGTTTGTAAAATTAAAGTTAGGATTTTAACTACTTTTAAAATGGTATACCGGCAATTCAAAGAGTTACCTCAACTGTAATGAAGGGATATGTCTGATTTTTTTAATTCTATATTTCAAATAATTCAGACACATTCCTTTATATTATCCCATGGCAGGATAAATCAAAAAATATCAACCTTCAAACTTTTCCTATAAAATCAACAAATTCATTCACTTACGCAACATATCCTATAAGATTCCTATCACCAATAATATAGAAATGATTACTATGAGCAGCTTCAAACATGCAGGGCTAATAATTAGCATAATTACCAGTCTGATATCCTGTACACACAATAAGAACTACACCACAACCTTCCAACCCGAATTGGCAAAAGCAGAAGCAATAATGTACAGATATCCCGACAGCGCACTGCATATATTACAGGGCATACAACCTGACAATCCTTCTAACAATGAACAATATGCCACATGGGCATTATTGATGACACAAGCTCAATATAAAAACCAAATTGAACAATCCGATTCTTTAATAAATATCGCTTATTCTTATTTCATTAATCAAGATAATGCACAAAGAAAGGCATTGGCACTATATTATAAAGGTATCTTGTGCCATGAAAGTCATCATGCCGAAGATGCATTGTCATTTTATCTAGAAGCAACAACTGAAATAGAGAAAACAAATGATTATCAATTAGGCTTTCTTATCAATTCAGAGATAGGACTAATGTATCTATATCGAAAACTAAATGATTATGCTATGGAATATTTTGAAAAAGCACATCATAATGCCGAATTATCCAACAACCAAACATACATAGCTTTCTCTTTCATCTATATCGCTAGAGCATTTTCACAGAAAAAACAATATAATAAAGCGATAGAATATTATGAAAAAGCCATAAAAATAGGACAAGTGAATAACTATCCTACCATATTGGCAAGCGCCATGAACGAAACCAGTTTTTTATTTCTTAAAACAGGAGAAAATAAAAAGGCTCTTCAGTATGCAAAAGATTGTATTAAAATAAAAAAAACTGATCAAAGGATATTTTCACTGGGAGATACTTATCGCTATTTAAAAATGTACGATTCTGCGTATTTTTACTTAAACCAAGCCTCCCTGTCACCTAATATCCATACAGCCCGTAGCGCCTATCAAGCACTATTTTATATTAGTCAAGAAGAAAAAGATTACAAAAAGGCAGTAGAGTACAGTAATAAACTATGGTTCTATCAAGATTCAATAGGTAAAACTGATCGCAATAAAGCATTAATAGAGATGCAAGAAAAATATGATCAGCAAAAAATAATTAATGAAAATAATCTGTCACAAATAAAGAAAGACCGGATCATACGCAATGTGCTCATCGCCTTAATCATTTTGTCTTTCATCATAGCAATAACAAACTATCTATACCAACGAAAAATAGTCTCTCAAAAACAAGAGATATTGGAGAAAGAAGAAAAAATTCGTTATTTCACTATGAAAATACATGAAAATGAGACATTGATAAACCGCAACAAAATGCGGATAGAAGAACTTACGATCCAAATGGAAGGAAGCCAAGAGATAAAAGAACAATGGAAAGAACAAAATAAAATACGACAAGAAATACAACAACAGAATGAAATGCTGAAACTGGAGAACAATAAACTGCAAAATCATATAAGCAATTATGCCCAATCATTAAAAGAAAAGTCGAAAGAACTGGAAGCAATGGAACATCTATCAGAGGAAAACCAGTATCTACATAAACGCGAGGCTTTTTTATGTAACCAACTCATTAATCAGACAGAATTATTCAATAAACTAAAAACAACAAAGTATATAGACGACCAACTATGGCAAGAAATAAAAGAAAAAATAGATTTATTATTCGATAACTATACTAAAAGACTATACCATCAAATACCTTCCTTAACAGATGGTGATATACAAATATGCTGTTTGATAAAACTACGATTCAGCAACGGTGACATCGCCAACATGTTAGCCATCTCGCCCACATCTGTGTCCAAAAGGAAGTTAAGATTAAAAGAACGCATCGTACAAGAAATAGGTTCATTAGGCGAAAATCAAAGCCTTGATTTATGGCTTATGGAATACTAAAAATAAACAATTGTCTATATCACCTCCCTATAAAAAAAGGTAATAAGCTAGTTATTAACTTATTACCTTTTTTCATTTGTCCACATGATATCTGCACGTTTTTAAAATTTATCCTCTAACTTTGCCTCAAACAAAACAATTAAAACATAAAATTATGAAGTTAAAAAGTATAAAGAAAAGGATATGGAGTATAGTTATTATCATAACTACATTAATAGGTATTTTGCCTGCACAGGCCAATACAACAGAAACTCCTGTTAAAGATGTAGAATTGGATGGCAGATGGGATGATCCTATTAGAAGTGCGACTACCAATTGCCCCATAACTGTATTTACCGATGGCTATCTCCTTACTGTCAAGAACGTATCACCCGACCGTGATATGACCATCCGCATTACAGATATGGCAAAAGGGAGCGTCGTTTATGAAAATAATATTCCTGAAGTACAGAGCGCTTACATCACAATTTCTATTGCAAATTTCCCTGCAGGCGAATATAAACTAGAAATAACAGGTACACCTTCCGGACATTTAACGGGATATTTCACTCAAGAGTGACAGACCTGTTTTCATAACCCGACTAAAATATACCTAAACCGCTAACTTGATTCATTAGAAATTGGAACTTTCATGTTCCAATTTCTATGAATATAATTTGTCCAAAAAGTTCATTAAACAAATCCATATTAGCGCAATAATATATGCTGAATTTCCTTCTTGACATAACACCAGACAAAAGCCAGCTATTGATAACCATCAAATTAGCAGGGATATTGCGGGAAAAGAAACAAGAGGTATACTATACCTATACCTCAAACCCTGCTTTTACGCCTGTACTATATAATAAAGGAATAAGCAACTGCGTACTTTATCCAGATGATTTCCGTTGGTTAAAGCCCGACCTAACGCTTCTAGATTGTCGGCATGCAGCACATGCCTCCCTTTATCGGCAGCTAGCCATTGACTATATTTTCATAGCCATGCAGTTGCCGAACCAAAAAAACATACAGGACAAAGATATTTCTGTACTTTATCTGCCACCCACTCCCTACCTGTCATCTGGTTCCGGACCACGTGTGGAATCGTTGGCAAAGAGATTGCAGGATATAAAAAAAGACAAAGGAAGAAATATTATTGTCGGATTATTGGGAAAAGGAAATAAAAATTCAAAGATACTAGAAGATTTTTATAGAGTTATAAAAAGAAGTTCCATCAGAAATCCCCGGTACCAATTCATCTTATTGACCGACATACCAAATGTATATCAATCGTCTGAATTGCCCGACAACATGGAATTATTCCGCACGCTGAACCTTAACACCATATTACCATTATGCGATTTGGCTTTGACCGACTCACATTCTGACGCATGGCTGGATTGTACCTTTGCTCAAATACCGGTACTGAAATATTCGCCTAAAGATATGATAAACATAACTCCGATGAAATTGGAGCAACAAATAGAATATGCATTACAAAATAAAACAACACTAACACAAAAGGCGAAAGAGTTATGCGATTTCTTTGAGCGTAAGAATCGGGAAATAAACAAAATAGCCGATATGTTAATAGAAAGAGCAGGACGTAACAGATATAACTGTACCTTGCAAATTTACACACCTCATTTTTATGTAATTTAATATATCCCACTTTTAGCAGGATATTACTTTACAGTTGTTAACTCTTTTAAAGTGTCCGTATCTTCACTCCGATTGCTAAAAATTGTTTTCCTGTTTTCCATCCGATAGCTGTTTCTTGACAGTTGTATAATCTCACAACAGTAGAGCAGTCTGTCAAGCAATGCCGCTGCGACAGCTT
>ENA-ORKQ01000101-ORKQ01000101.1-human-gut-metagenome-genome-assembly--contig:-NODE-101-length-17267-cov-5.3325_pt1 | contig 17267 bp, 13 predicted proteins | sample MGYA00243060_ERZ508809 | MGnify/ENA primary metagenome ERZ508809 (study PRJEB26277, sample SAMN04329829) | human gut metagenome | biome: human-associated habitat | host: Homo sapiens | place: USA... | reverse complement strand
AATAAACCTCCGGAACATGCAGCTTGATTCCATGAAGCGCCCTGCCCTGCAAGACAAGAAAAACAAACTCGATGCCGGACGGGAGAACCTGCTGCAAGCCTTGAGCGCCTTGTCTTTACTGGCTGAAACGGAAAGGACACTGAACGAGGCGAAGGAAAACGAAAAGGCTTTGAACGCCAAAGTGGAGGCGTGCCAAAAGCAATACGTCCTCCTGCAAACGGCATTCGACAGCAGGAAAACAAGTTATGATGACATCCGCACCCTCTACGACAAGCAAAAGGAAGCCGTAGAAGAGTGGGCAAAGGAAGCACGTTCCCGGCTTGCCGTCGGGGATACTTGCCCCGTGTGCGGACAAGAAATAAAATCGCTCTGCAAAGATGAAGATTTCCAGTCTGTCCTTGCTCCCATACGCACCTCCCTGGAAACAAAAGAAAAAGAATACAAGGAAACCGAGCAAGCATTGAACAACAACCGGACAGCATCCAAGACCAACGGAACGCTGGCAGAGAATGCCCGTCAATCCACAGCAAGAGCACTCCGGAGCTACAACCTTGCCCGCACTGACGCACAAGCCAAATGCGCCCAATGCAACGGCGTCGGCCTCTCCACAACCACCGGCGACGCTCTGAAGAAGCTACTGGAAGAGAACAAGCTGGAAGCAGACAAGCTGAACGAAAAGCTCACTGAAGTTCAAAAGCTCAGTACACAAATCATAACTCTGCAACGGCAAAAGGACGAATGCCAGAAAAACGTGGACACTGCGCGCCAAGCCTTCAACTCTGCCGACAGAGTGCTGAATGAGCTGAAAAACAGTATCGTCAATTACGAGTCGCTCACTGCCAACGAAAAGGAGAACATACGTGCCACCATGGACCGCGTCCCTCCCCCCATCCTCTGGGAGGGATGGAACACGGAATGGGAAAATTCCCCCCTCGCCTTTATCGAACGCCTGGCGCAAGCCACGCACAACTACCGGCTGGCGCAGGAGAAACAAAGAGAACTGAAGTCCGCCATTGCCCTTATCCGCAAAGAGCTGGAAGGGATAAACATCAATAGGGAAAGCATCGATGCCGCATTCCCCGACTGGCGCAACGCACCTGCAGCAACACAGGAAACGGAAATCAAGGACCTGGGAATTGCCTGGAATAATCTGAATACACAAGCAAGCGGACTGAAACAAAGCATATCCTCCACCGCAGACCAAATGGCGAGGCTGCAAAAGGATTTAACCGGGTTCTATGCCGCCAACCCCACTCTCGACGAGGAGCGTATCACCGTCCTATCCGCTTGGTCCGGCTCCTGGATAGAAGCATTGCGTGCCTCACTGCAGACACTTAAAGAGGAAGAAGTAGCTGCATCGACCTCCTTTCATCTGGCCACCGGACAAGTGGAAGAGCACATCAGCCGGAAGCCCGAAATAGAAGAAAACGAAACCCTCGAAACCCTGCATGCACTCTTCGCGAATCTCGAAGAAAAGATAACCGCCGGCAACCAATCCATCGGCCAGCAGAAGTTACGCCTGGAAGAAAACACCCGCAACATCGACCGGATAAAGGAAGAAAAGGAACGTGCCGACCGGCTGCGCGAAGAGTATCTGAAGTGGGACCGCCTCTGCCGCCACTTCGGTGACGAACGGGGAAAGAACTTCCGCAACATAGCCCAGAGCTTCGTCTTGAAAGAACTGCTGGCAGGCGCCAATTTCTATCTGCAACGCTTGACCGACCGCTACGAACTGGAGTGCCAGGCCGGTTCGCTCACCATCCTGCTGCGCGACTTCCATCAAGGAGGCTCGGCACGTCCGGCATGCACCTTATCGGGCGGCGAAAGCTTCCTGGTATCTCTGTCGCTTGCCCTCGGGCTTTCTTCCCTCAGCCGCCAACGCCTCTCGGTAGACACACTGTTCATCGACGAAGGTTTCGGCACACTGAGCAGCGACTACCTGAACACCGTTATGGACACATTGGAAAAACTGCACCGGATGGGTGGCAAGAAGGTAGGCATCATCAGTCACGTGGAAGGACTGAAAGAGCGCATAAAGACCCAGATACAAGTACGGAGGATAGACAGTTCAAGAAGCGAAATAGAAGTGGTGAATACCCTCTAAGCTGGTATCGGGATAAAGAAAACGAATGTTTTTTCGGCTCTTGATAGTACAAGCACCTGCATTATTGTGTATTTTTGCAGTCTCATAAAAAAGAAAAGACAATGAAAAAGTTCATGAAAGGAGTCCGGTTTACTCCTAAAAACTATTCCGACGAAGTAGAAGCCAAAATTCAACATTATAAGAAAGAAGGATATAAACTGCCGATGCGAAGCGCACTCCGCACCGAGGAGCAGTTGGCCGGTATCCGCGCAAGCGCCAAAATCAACACAGCCCTGCTGGATTATCTCTCCGAGAACATTCGCGAAGGCATGTCCACAGCCGAAATTGACCATATGGTGTATTGCTTCACCACAGACCACGACGCCATCCCCGCCCCCTTCATGTACGAAGGCTTCCCCAAAAGTGTGTGCACCAGCATCAACGATGTAGTGTGCCACGGCATTCCCAGCACCAGGGAATTCTTGAAAAGCGGTGACATTGTAAATGTCGATGTATCCACCATTTACAAAGGTTACTTTGCCGACGCATCACGCATGTTCATGATTGGCGAAGTCAGCCCCGACATGCAGAGGCTGGTACAGGTCACCAAAGAATGCCGTGACATAGGCATACGGACCGCACAGCCCTGGGCACGCCTTGGTGACGTAGGCGCCGCCATCCAAGAGCATGCGGAAAAGAACGGATACAGCGTGGTACGTGACCTCTGCGGACACGGCTGCGGCGTCAAGTTCCACGAAGAACCGGATGTGGAACACTTCGGTAAACGTGGTACGGGCATGCTGATAGTACCCGGCATGACGTTCACCATCGAGCCGATGATTAACATGGGAAGCTACGAAGTCTTTATCGACGAAGCCGACGGATGGACCGTCTGCACAGACGACGGACTGCCTTCTGCCCAATGGGAAAGCCAAATCCTGATTACTGAAGACGGAAACGAAATATTGACACAATAAGGCGGACACTTCAAAACATCTATGGAAATATTATTACTGATTATAGGGATAATCATTGGAACCGTAGTCGGCTATCTGGCGGCAGACCGCAAGTCTGCCGCATTGAAGGCCGAAATCAGCGGGACAAAGAAGGAAATAGAATTATTGAAGTTACAGAAGGAAGAAGCCGAAGCATTGCACAAGCGCATGAATATCGAGTTCGAGAATCTCTCCAACCGTATCTTCCAAAGCAAAGCCGAAGACTTTACCAAGCTGAATGCCGAACACCTGGGCAATCTGCTCCGTCCGCTGGGTGATAACCTGAAGGACTTCCGCCAAAAGGTGGAACAAGTATACAGCACCGAAGCCAAAGAACGTTTCTCGCTGGGAGAACGCATCAAGGAACTGGTGGAGCTGAACAACCGCCTCAGCGAAGATGCCAACAACTTGACCCGTGCCCTGAAAGGAGACTCCAAAATGCAAGGCAACTGGGGCGAAATGATTCTGGAACGTCTGTTGCAAGCCTCCGGACTGATTGAAGGCGAACACTACTTCCGCCAGGAGTTTCTAAAAGACGAACGGGGCGAAGCCATCATCAACGAGGAGAGCGGGCAGAAGATGCAGCCCGACATCATCGTGAAGTACCCCGACGAACGGGAAATGATTATCGACTCCAAAGTGTCGCTGACTGCCTATGCTGCCTACACCTCTGCCGAAAACAAGGAGGAGCAGGCACACTTCCTGAAAGCACACCTGCAATCTGTCCGCGCCCACATCGACGAGCTCAGCCATAAAGACTACTCGCATTATGACGCCCAATCGCCGGATTTCGTCATGATGTTCATCCCCACCGAAGGTGCCTACCTCCTCGCCATCCAAAGCGATGCCCACCTCTGGGAATATGCCTACAACAAAAAGGTGGTACTGATGAGCCCCACCAACCTGATTAGCGCCCTGCGCCTCTCGCTCGACCTTTGGAAGAAGGAGAACCAGGTAAAGAATGTGCAGGCCATCATCAAGCGCGGCACCATCTTATATGAAAAGATTGCAGGCTTTACCGACACCTTCCTCGGTATCGGCGACCGACTGGCCAGCCTGCAAAGGGATTACGACAAAGCCTTCAACCAGCTCTCGGACGGTAACGGCAGCGTAGTGCGCCAGGCCGAAATGCTGAAAGGTATGAGCCTCACTCCCAAGAAACGCATTTCTCCAAGATTGCTGCCCAAAGACACCATTCAAGAAGAAACAGAAGAGGAAAACGATAACATTCAATAAAACATCATCCAACATGAAAACTCTGAAAGACCGCATTCTCAAAGACGGAAAATGCTTCCCCGGAGGCATTCTGAAAGTAGACAACTTCATTAATCACCAAATGGACCCCATCCTGATGAAATCCATCGGCGTGGAATTTGTCAGACGGTTCGCTTCCACCTCCATCAACAAGGTCATTACAGTAGAGGCGAGCGGAATTGCCCCTGCCATCATGGTAGGTTATCTGCTGGAACTGCCCGAAGTATTTGCCAAGAAGAAGAAACCGAGCACCATGGAAAACAAGCTGACCACCACCGTATTTTCCTTCACCAAGAACCGTTCGTACGAGGTCTGTGTCAGCAAGGACTTCCTTTGTCCGGGTGACAAGGTACTGTTCATTGACGACTTTCTGGCCAATGGCAATGCAGCCAAAGGCATGATTGACCTTGTGAAGCAGGCAGGTGCCGAACTGGCCGGTATGGGATTCATCATCGAGAAGGCATTCCAGCATGGTGGCGACGAATTGCGCGAACAAGGCATCCATGTGGAATCACTTGCCATCATCGAGAGTCTGGATAATTGTGAAATCAAAATCAGATAAACCGCTGCACACATGGAGGACAATCAAGAAGGAGAAAAGTTAAAAAACGGGCAGATAAACGGACTGAATGACACGCCGCCTTTCAAGGAAGCATTCTTTGCCGCCCTGCAACACCTGCTTGCCATATTCGTTGCCATCATCACCCCTCCCCTCATTATTGCCGGAGCACTGAAACTCGATGCCGAAACCACCGGTTATCTGGTATCCATGGCATTGTTCGCTTCGGGCATTTCAACGTTCATCCAGTGCCGCAGGTTCGGAGGATTGGGTACGGGGTTACTCTGCATCCAGGGAACCAGTTTTTCCTTTATCGGACCCATTATTGCTGCCGGAACGATGGGCGGGCTTCCGCTTATCTTCGGTTCCTGCATCGCAGCATCTACCGTGGAAATGTTCATCAGCCGGATTTTGAAATATACCAAGAGAATCATTACGCCCCTCATTTCGGGAATCGTTGTCACTCTCATTGGAATGAGTCTGATAAAAGTGGGAATTACTGCTTGCGGAGGCGGTGCGGCAGCGCAAGCGGACGGCAGTTTCGGCAGTCTGCGCCATGTGGGACTGGCGGCCCTGGTGTTGCTACTCATCATTGCCTTCAACCGTAGTTCCAACCGGTATATGAGGATGAGTTCCATTGTCATCGGATTGGTTATAGGCTATATCGTGGCATGGTTCATGGGGATAGTAGATTTTACATCCGTACAAAGCTATGGCGGTTTCAATCTCCCGATGCCGTTCCGTTACGGATTGGACTTCAGCATCTCAACCATCATTGCCTTAGGACTTATTTTCATGATTACCGCTATCGAAGCATACGGTGACATCACAGCCAATTCGCTCATATCCGGCGAACCGGTGGAAGGAGAAACATTCGTAAAACGCGCTTCGGGCGGTATCCTTGCCGACGGCTTCAACTCCATGCTGGCAGGTATGCTCAACTCTTTTCCCAACTCCGTATTTGCCCAAAACAACGGGATGATACAACTGACGGGAGTGGCAAGCCGTTATGTAGGTTACTATATAGCAGGATTCCTGGTAATACTCGGGCTTTTCCCCGCCGTAGGCCTGGTATTTTCATTGATGCCGGAACCGGTATTGGGCGGCGCTACCCTGCTTATGTTCGGAACAGTGGCAGCGGCAGGCATACGCATTATCGCTGCACAAGAAATCAACCGTAAGGCAACATTAGTCATGGCTATCAGTTTCTCTTTGGGACTAAGCGTAGAACTTGTTCCGGAAATATTATGCCAACTTCCCGAAACATTAAGAAATATCTTCTCTTCGGGAATTACCACCGGAGGAGTAACAGCCATTCTGGCCAATGCACTGATTCATATCAAGGAATAAAGAAAAAGCTACGAAGAATCTTCATTAGAGAGGAATGCCTCGAACCAAAAACTCCGGCAAAGCCCTGAAGGCCATGCCGGAGTTTTTTTATCTCAAGACGGACAAGGAAGATTATCCGCCGAAGTTGTCGAACATCAGGTTCTGAGCCGGAACGCCGAGGTCGTCGAGCATCTTCTCAACAGCCTTCGACATCGGGCCGGGACCGCACATGTAGTATTCGATGTCTTCGGGAGCTTCGTGGTCTTTCAAATAAGTCTCGTAAATTACATTGTGTACGAAACCCGGAGTGTACTTCACGCCCGCTGCATCGGCTGCCGGATCGGGACGGTCCAGTGCAAGATGGAACTTGAAGTTGGGGAAATCCTTTTCAATCTGCAGGAAGTCTTCCAGATAGAACACTTCATTCAATGCACGTGCACCGTAGAAGTAATTCATCACGCGATCTGTAGTGTGCAGTGTCTTCGTCATATGCATAATCTGTGCACGCAACGGAGTCATACCGGCACCACCACCGTTCCACATCATCTCCTTCTTAGAGTCGAATATCGGATGGAAGTCTCCGTAAGGACCACTCATGGTTACCTTATCACCCGGTTTCAGGGTAAAGATATAAGAAGAAGCGATACCCGGCATTACATCCATGAAGCCCGGTCCCTGGTCTTTCGGCTTAAACGGAGGCGTAGCGATACGTACCGTCAGCATGATGCGGTCGCCTTCGGCAGGATAGTTGGCCATGGAGTAAGCACGGATGGTTTCTTCGTCATTGCGGCACTTCAAGCCCAACAGACCGAATTTCTCCCATGCAGGCAAGTATTCCTTACCGATAAGTTCCTTATCGATGTCCTTATCATAATCCATCGAATATTTAGGAATCTTAATCTGCGCATAAGAACCCGGAACGAAATCCATGTGCTCGCCTTTGGGCAAAGCAACGATGAACTCTTTGATGAACGTAGCCACATTCTTGTTGGAGATAACCTCGCACTCCCACTCTTTTACGCCCAGTACGCTTTCGGGAACCTTGATAGCCATATCGCCTTTTACCTTCACCTGGCAACCCAGACGCCAGTGATCTTGTATTTGCTTACGGCTGAAGTGCGGAGTCTCAGAAGGCAAGATTTCACCCCCACCTTCCATTACCTGGCATTTGCACTGTCCGCAGGAACCTTTACCACCGCAAGCGGAGGAAAGGAACACACCGTTTACAGACAGCGTATTCAGCAATGTAGAACCGGAAGCTACGTCCAGTTCCTTATCACCATTGATAGTCAGTTTTACATTACCCGAAGGCACCAAGAAATTCTTGGCAACCAGCAGGATAACAACAAGCAGGATGACAACCACGAGGAATACTCCAATGCTTGCTAATATCATATTCATATCCATTGTTTTATTCCTTTCTTTTAGATGTTCAAACCAGAGAAACACATAAATGCCATTGCCATCAGACCTACAGTGATAAACGTGATGCCCAGTCCTTTCAGTGGAGCCGGAACGTCAGAATAGGCCATTTTTTCACGGATGGCAGCCAAGCCTACGATAGCCAGCAACCAACCGATACCGGAGCCCAACGCATAAGAAAGAGCATCCCATACATCACCGATATATTTCGGGTCGCTCGGACCAAGGTTGATACGTTGTTGCATGAAAAGAGAAGCACCCATGATGGCACAGTTTACAGCAATCAACGGCAGGAAGATACCGAGTGAAGCATACAGCGAAGGGCTGAAACGCTCTACAATCATTTCCACCAACTGAACGATAGCTGCGATTACAGCAATGAAAAGAATAAAGCTCAGGAAGCTGAGGTCAACGCCTTCAATGATTGCGTTGGCAGCCAGCACCTTTGTCTGCAATAAATAGTTGACCGGAAGCGTAACTACCAACACGAAAGTTACGGCGATACCCAGTCCCACGGCAGTCTTCACATTCTTCGATACGGCAAGGTAAGAACACATACCGAGGAAGAACGCGAATATCATGTTGTCCACAAAGATAGAGCGGACGAATAAACTTATTAAATGTTCCATATCTCTTCGATAAATTAAGAATTAAAGAATTAAAGAATTAAAGCAATGAGAACTTGTACTGCAGCAGAGCAGCCCATTTTTCATTCTTTCATTTTTCATTCTTCATTAATTTATTACTGCTTTTCCTGCAATTCTTTGTGACGTGCACGCTGATACCAGAAGATGCAAGCGCAAAGAATCAATGCCATTGGCGGCATCAGCATCAAGCCGTTGTTCACATAGCCCAACTTCTGCAGAGGTTCATAGTTCAAGATGTTGAAACCGAGCAACGTTCCCGAACCCAGAAGCTCGCGGAAGAAAGCTACGATTACCAGAATCTTGGCATATCCCAAACCATTACCCACACCGTCAAGGAAAGACTCCCAGGGACCGTTCTGCATGGCAAATGCTTCCAAGCGTCCCATCAGGATACAGTTGGTAATAATCAGACCTACATATACAGAAAGCTGCACACTTACGTCGTAAGCAAAAGCTTTCAGAATCTCACTTACAATAGTTACCAACGCAGCAACAACCACCAGCTGAACGATGATACGGATACGGTTGGGTATCGTCTTGCGCAGCAGTGAAATCACTACATTGGAGAATGCCGTAATCACCGTCACTGAAAGCCCCATCACAATGGCGGGCTCCAGCTTGGCAGTAACAGCCAAAGCAGAACAGATACCCAATACCTGCACGGTAACAGGATTGTTCAGTCCCAGCGGAGTAGAGAATATTTCTTTATTCTTCTTTGAAAACAATTGTCCCATATTCTTATTCCTCCTCATTATTATTAGTTAAAAAGTTCTTGTAGCTGCTCAGACAAGCCTTCAACATAGCATCCACACCAACAGAAGTGATGGTACCACCGGAAATGCCGTCAACCTGATAGTCAGGTTTCTCTACCTTGCCGTTCTTCACAACACCGAGGGCCACCTCGCCGTTCTCCAATGTTTTCTTTCCAGTGAATTCACCCTGAAACTGGGGAGTTGCAATTTCGGCACCCAGACCCGGAGTCTCACTGGCATGGGAGAAGTAAACACCGTAAACGGTATCCTTGTCGCTGTTTAGTGCAACATATCCCCAGATAGCACCCCAAAGACCGGCACCGTAAACGGGGAATACATATTTCTTCTCGCCTTTATCTTCTGCCACGAATACGTGCAGACGCTGGTGTTCTTTAGCTTCTTTTTCGTAGCCGGTAGCAAATGCTCCGGTGTTCTCGGTCAGAGTACCGTCTACGTTCATCAGCATATCTCCTTTTACATACTTATTATATTCAGCCTCGGCATCTTCCACATTCTTGATGTTCAATGCAGCGAGTATTTGCTTCTTCGTATCCAGTTCCACGTTTTTATCCTGAATGCTTCTCAGTGAGGAACTAACGAATGCCAGCAAGAATGCCACGATAACAACCATTACCGAAGCATAAATGATAGTATAACTATTACTATTGGTATTCATTTCTTTTCCGGTATTTATTAATTGTTAGACTTGATTGCACGTTTCTCGCGACGGCTGATGTTGCCCTGTACCACACAATAGTCAATCAGCGGAGCGAAGATATTCATCAGCAGAATGGCAAGCATCATACCTTCGGGATAACCAGGGTTGAGCACACGGATAATGATAGCCATGACACCAATCAGGAATCCGAAGATATACTTACCGGTCTCTGTACGTGCCGATGTAACGGGGTCGGTAGCCATGAACACGGCACCGAAGCAGAAACCACCCAGCACGAGGTGTTCGTACCAAGGCATCTGTGCCATCGGGGTGTCGGGACCGATTGTATTGAATACCCATGCCATGAAGGCGCCACCTACGAATACGGAAAACATCGTCTTCCAGCTTGCAATGCCCGTCCACAACAGCAAAATGGCACCCAGAGCGATGGCAATTACGCTTGTCTCACCGATAGAACCCGGAATAAGGCCGGTCACCATGTCCCAAGAGAATTCCGGAACGGCGCCCGAGGTAGCGGCTGCACCCAGCGGAGTAGCTACCGTCAGTCCGTCTACCGACTGCCCCAGACCAAAGATGCTGTCGCCCGATACCCAAACGGCATCACCCGACATCTTCGTAGGATAAGCAAAGAACAAGAATGCACGGGTAATCAAAGCTACGTTGAACACGTTCATACCCGTACCACCGAATACTTCCTTAGCAAAAATTACAGAGAATGCAGTAGCCACCGCTAGAATCCACAACGGACAGTCTACCGGAACAATCATCGGAATCAAGATACCGGAAACCAGGAAGCCTTCCTGAATCTCCTCCTTCTTCCACTGAGCCACTACGAACTCAATGCCGAGACCTACTACATAAGATACAATGATTTTTGGCAATACAGCCAAGAAACCGTAGATGAACATTTCCCAGAAGCCGCCGGTGGCACCGGTAGCATGGAAATGCTGGTAACCTACGTTATACATACCGAACAGCAGTGCCGGTACTAACGCAATAACCACCATCGACATGATGCGTTTGCTGTCAATGGAGTCGTGAATATGCGTTCCCGATTTCGAAGTGGCATTAGGCACGAACAAGAATGTTTCGAAGCCGTCGAACACCGAACGAAATGCGTGGAATTTGCCGCCTTCTTCAAAGTTCGGCTTTATCTTGTCGAGATAATTTCTTAACGCTTTCATTAATATATTTACGATTTTACGATTTACAATTTACGATTTGCCATACGCCCCGATTATGCCATTTCGGCACGAAGCATATCGAGTCCTGCACGTACGATGCGCTGCACTTCCACTTTGGAAGAACATACGAATTCGCAGAGAGCGAAATCTTCAGGAGCTACTTCGTAGATACCCAGAGCCTCCATACGGTCAATATCACCTGCAATGATTGCTTTCACCAGATATTCGGGGAAGATGTCCATTGGAAATACGCGGTCGTATTCGTTGGACATAATCATGTGACGTTCGCCACCCTTGATACGGGCATCTATCACATATTCCTTCTTGCCCATCAGCCAGCTGAAGTAAGAGCGGTTGACGCTGAACTGATTAAAGCGCGGCATAATCCAACCCAATATTTCATGGATTTCATCTCCTTCGGGAATAACGGTCAGCTGGCTGTCGAAAGAGCCGAGGAAGCCGTTCGGAGAAATTATCTTACCGGTCAGCACGTTACCGCTGATGTAGCGGAGGTCCTTGTCGGTAGTCACGTTACCTTTGAAAACGTTCGTCAGCAGAGCGCCGACTTTCAGCTTGCAATAAGCGGGTTTCAACACTTCGGAACCCGTTACAGCTACCGTACGGGTCAAGTCTACATGACCGGTATTCATCAGACGTCCGATGAAAAGTACGGCTTCGGCACTGATAGTCCAGACCGTTTCACCTTTCACTACCGGAGAGATGTGGTTAATCTGTACACCCACGTTGCCTGCCGGATGCGGTCCGTCGAAAGCTGTTACGGTAACGTTCTTTGCCTGCACAAGGGCAGCAGCCTTTTGTTTTACACTAATACCCAGATACGTCTTTGCCATCTTTGACAAAGCGTCGAGTCCCGTCTGGAAGTTTGCTTCTTCTCCTTTCAGAGCGAATTCGAAATCGGGAGCCAGAGGATTACTGTCGAAAGCCGAAATGAAAATAGCTTTCGGAGTCACCGTCGGGTCAGCGATAACGTCGTACGGACGTTGGCGGAGGAAAGCGAACATACCTGCCTGCAAAAGAGCTTCTTTTACCTGCTGGCCGCTCATCTTGGACGGGTCCATCTTGCCAAATTCCTCATAGTCTTGTTCAGTGGCAGCCTCTACAACGATGTTCAGCACCTTACGGCGCGCACCACGCTCCACGCTTGTCACTACGCCACTGACGGGCGAAACAAATTTCAATTCAGGATGATTCTTGTCGATAAACAAGGGTCCCCCGGCCATCACATATTCCTGCTCTTTGACCACCACTTTCGGAGTGATGCCTGTATAGTCATCGGGAATCAGCGAATAAAATCCTGGTTCCTTAACAGACACAAGTTCCTGGGCAGCAGCGCCTTTCAGGTTGATGTCAAGGCCTCTACGTAACTTAATTACATTTGCCATGCGTTTATTTAAAATAATGGTTTCATTAATTTGCCGCAAAAGTAGCAAAAAAGAACGTGAATAAAGAGCAAAAAAGAAAGGAATTACGGAGAAATTTCCGTAATCCCTTTCGTTAACGAACACGAGAACAAAGATTAGGGGTTAAGGATTAGGGATTAATACCCTGCGGAATCATAGCGCAGCCCCACTAATCACTAATCCTTAACCTCTAATCCTTATCATCACTTTTCTTCAGCAAACATCGGGTCCCATGCCGGCAGGCGGATAGGTTTTTGTTTGAACAATTCCATCACTTTGGCAGGAACATACTTTGTCTCCACCACCAAGCGGAACATGTATTCATTGAACCACTCGTCGGTCATGATGAGATGTCCCTGGTAACCGGAAGCAGCTCCCCAGCTATTCTCTACCATCCATTTTACGGGCTTTCCGTCTTTGTTCAAGTCAACAGCCATCAAGGTCATGGCGTGGGACGAGCCGCTGGAGAAGGTCTGAATGCGTTGTTTTTTATCCATTCCGAAGGTAGTACCCATCAGTGACTCGTAGTCATAATTTTTCACATCAAGCAGACCGCGTTCAGAGTTCAGGAACTTGCCCACATCGCAAGAGAAGTACATCATGGTGCTGTCCTTCAAGGAGGCGATGGCCATCTCCTTAATATCCTCTACGGGCAGGTTGACATAAGTCCAGTTTTTACCGTCGTAACGGTGACGGTCGTAGTCTATTTCATAGCACTTATAATACTCACGACTGGGATCGTTCATCAGCATTACGTAGTTGGTCAGCAGTTGTTTGTCTCCATACTTCTCAAGGAAAGACATGGGAGTGTGATGCTCTATCTCCACGGGATTACCCTTAGCATCGTGGCAGACATAGTCGAACTCCGTGGGAGGTACACCAAGGTTCAGCACCAACATGCGGTAGATGGTTCCGAGCATTGTGGTTTTCTCCTTCTCCAGAGCTGCGGGCTTGGCACCGGCGGCAGCCATATCACGTAGTTGCAGACCATACTCTTTCAGCTTCAGAGAGATGAGGTTGGCCATGCGGGAGGTATTTTCACTGCTGTTTGTTTCAGGCATGGCATCTTTGGGAACAAGGCCGTATTTGGAAACAATGTCGGCCACACCGGTAACGGTACCCCCATCGCTCAGCGGATGCTGGATGAGCCATTCCACGGTCTTATCAGTCAGGGGACTCTTGGAGGTGTCGATGATGCCTTGCAAGAAGAGGTTTGCCTTCTCCAACTGGTCCCAGAAGAAAGGATAGACTTCGGAGAACTCAAAAGACTGGAAACCGTATTCGGCAAGGGTCTTGGCCCGCATCACGTTGAGCCCGGTGAACAACCAGCAACGGCCGGACGACTTCTGGTCGGTGATGCCTCTGGACTCTACCTTGACGGAGAAGTGGGTATCCATGCCCTGCATATTCTCCTGGTTGAGTGCCAGTTTACGGATGTCATTATTGCCTATGGCATTGCGGAGAGCCTTGTCGGCAGCCGTGCCTTGATAACTTTGCTTGATTTGCCCAAGCATTTCGGGGCTGATGCCGCCTTTTCCTTCTTGTGCCTGCACAGAAAGCAGTGCGGCACTCAGAACAATTACAGATAAAAATCGTTTCTTCATTCAGATTATGTGTTTTTAGTTATTGATGTCTTGCTTCGTGAAGCAGACAAAAGTAATGTCTTTTTTGATAATTTTAGTGACATCTTTAGATTTATTATCTATTACAGTGAAAACTATTCGGAATAAAATAGTTTCCTTTGCACCCACATTTCGTACGACATGAAAAGATATATACTAAGCATTATCGCACTGGTGCTGTTCGCCACCACCCTTTATGCCCAGGAACAGACTGCGGCCGCCACAAACGACAGCGTTCCCGCACTGACAAAAAAAGAACTACGCAAGCAAAAGGTAGCGCGCCGGAATCTGCATTACAATATTCTGGGTGGACCCAGCTACACTCCCGACTTCGGTGCCGTGCTGGGAGGAAGCGCCCTGATGACCTTCCGCATAAACCCCAGCGACACCACGCAGTTGCGCTCCGTAGTGCCCATGGCCATCGCCTTCATGTTCAACGGTGGCATCAATCTTTTCTCCAAGCCTCAACTCTTCTTCAAGGGTGACCGTTTCCGTATCTTCGGAAAGTTTAGCTATAAAAATACGGAAGAAAACTTTTACGGCATCGGCTATAATACCAATAAAGATTACGTACGAAGCGACAGTACCAGCAAATACCGATACAGCGGCGTGCAAATCAACCCCTGGTTCCTCTTCCGGCTGGGCAACAGCAATATCTTTGCCGGACCTCAAATAGACATCAATTATGACCACCTGACGGAGCCCGGCAAGTTCTTGGTGAACGAACCTTCGTACAAAGAGGCAGGCGGTACGGCCAACGGCTACAACAACTTCAACTCCGGCCTCGGCTTCCTGCTGACATACGACAGCCGTGACGTTCCCGCCAACGCCTACCGCGGAATGTATCTGGATTTCCGCGGCAGGATGTACACCAAATTCATCGGAAGCTACCAGACCATCTACCGCCTGGAGATAGACTACCGCCAATACAAGTCACTGGGCAAGCGCAGGGTGCTTGCGTGGACGGCACAGACCAAGAACGTGTTCGGCGACGTCCCACTGACGCAATACGCCCTCACCGGAACGCCTTTCGACCTGCGCGGCTACTACATGGGGCAGTATCGCGACAAGTCCTCGCACGTGGTCATGGCAGAATACCGGCAGATGCTCAATACCGACCGCAGCACCTGGCTGAAGCGGATGCTCAACCACATAGGTTTTGTAGCCTGGACCGGGTGCGGCTTCATGGGCCCCACTCCTGGCAAGATAGAGGGCGTACTGCCCAACTATGGTGTAGGTCTACGCATTGAGGTACAGCCACGCATGAACGTCCGCCTGGATTTAGGCAAAAACACGGTAAACAACCAGATGTTGTTTTACTTCAATATGACAGAAGCGTTTTGAGTAACGCCTTACCTTGCCGTATAAGCCCGTCTCCCTCCTATGGAGAATGATTATAACATCAAAATGCCCTGATAACCAAACTTTACCTCTTGAGACACAAACATTTCATTTTTCTTTTCTTTTTCTTGCATCAGTAAAAGATTATCCATACTTTTGGCAATCACATTTCTTTTTCCTCAAAAAGATAGCAAACAAAACAGAAGCATGAAAGTTCTTGAGATACTCTTCTGGATAAGTTTATTCATAGTGTTCTATACCTATATAGGCTATGGTATATTATTATATATTCTGGTCAAGATAAAAGAGTGCTTCCACACACCTACCCTCTGGCCTATGCCCACCGACAACGCATTGCCCCCATTGACTCTGTTTATCGCCGCCTATAATGAAGATGATGTAGTGGACGAATAAATGCGCATCAGCCTGGAGCGTGACTTTCCTGCCGACAAGCTACGCATTCTTTGGGTGACCGACGGCAGCAACGACCGTACCAACGAACGCCTCTCCCGCTGGCCGCAAGCCACCGTCCTCCACCAACCCCAACGCCAAGGCAAGACAGCCGCCCTGAACCGCGGTATACATTTCGTAGGAACGCCCCTTGTCGTATTCACCGATGCCAATACGCACCTCAACCGAAAAGCCCTACGGGAGATAGTGCACGCCTTCACCGACCCTAAAGTGGGATGCGTGGCAGGCGAAAAACGTATTGCTGTGCAAAGTAAGGACAATGCTGCCTCTGGGGGAGAAGGGTTGTACTGGAAATACGAATCCACCCTCAAAGCGCTCGACGCACGCCTCTATTCAGCAGTAGGAGCAGCGGGTGAGTTGTTTGCCGTGCGCCGCAATCTGTTCGAAGAAATGCAAACAGACACGTTGCTCGACGACTTCACACTCTCCCTGCACATCGTCATGCAGGGACACACCATTGCCTATTGCGCCAATGCCTATGCCGTAGAAAGCGGCTCGGCAGATATGCGCGAGGAAGAAAAGCGCAAGGTGCGCATCGCTGCCGGTGGCTTGCAGTCTATCTGGCGGCTACGTCCGCTGCTCAACCCGTTCCGTTACGGCACATTCTGTTTCCAATATATTTCCCACCGGGTGCTGCGCTGGTCGCTCACTCCTATCCTATTGTTTCTATTGCTTCCCCTCAACACAATTCTCATCTTTACGACAAGCACGCCATTACTGTATGCCATCATCTGGCTGTTACAAGCTTTTTTCTACCTCATGGGAAGTTGGGGGTACTACCTTTCAACGAAGCATATAAAGAACAAGATACTTTTCATCCCCTACTATTTCCTTTTTATGAACGTCAACGTCATACGAGGATTCAACTACCTGCGCAAACGTAAAGACAATGCAAGCGGCGCATGGGAGAAGGCCAGAAGGGCATGAAACTAATACTATAAGAATGAAAAACATTTTAAAACAAGCTGAAAACGCCGAAAGACTGTTAAAGCTGACATCCGACACCATGATTCTTCTGGACAAAGACGGTATTTGTGTGGACATTGCAGTTTACAACATCAATCTCTGGTTCTTGAAGGAAGACCGGTTACTGGGCAAGAATCTGTTCCAACTAATTCCCTTATCCACTTATAACCAAATCTATCCGGACTTTAAAAGAGTACTGACGCACAAAATACGCTCTACCCATAACTACGAAATGGCCTTGAACGGCACCACTTATTTCTTCAAGTGTATCATGTCCCCCTTTGACGGAATGGTGCTCTGCCAATACCGCGACATCACGGAACGTAGTCAGCGCAAGCTGGAACTCGAAAGAAAAAACCAAGAGTTGAATGAAATCCAAAAAGCTGCGCTTATCGGAAACTGGCAATACGATTCAGACACCCAAAGCTTCAAATATGCCGGACACACCGATATCCTATGCACAGAGGAGACACAAGAAATCAATCTGAACGACTATCTGAAACTGATACTTCCCGAAGACCGGAAATCAATCACCAACTGGC
>ENA-ORKQ01000091-ORKQ01000091.1-human-gut-metagenome-genome-assembly--contig:-NODE-91-length-17688-cov-7.1631_pt1 | contig 17688 bp, 12 predicted proteins | sample MGYA00243060_ERZ508809 | MGnify/ENA primary metagenome ERZ508809 (study PRJEB26277, sample SAMN04329829) | human gut metagenome | biome: human-associated habitat | host: Homo sapiens | place: USA... | reverse complement strand
TGGTGTAATGGTAACACAACAGATTCTGGTCCTGTTTTTCCAGGTTCGAATCCTGGTATCCCAACACATAAACCACTTATTAAAGACAAAGTTCTTCTAAAATTGCAATTTTAGAAGAACTTTTTTCATTTTGGGCTAGCTATCTTAAAAATAGACCAATCAAAATTGGTGTCAACTCTCTATTTTTCCGTAAGACTCATGAAAAAAGCGGGGCAGTCCGAAAACAATGCAACGCCAATCCGGGAGTAATTCGGGGTTTTGCTTTCTCTCAATTGTTCTATTTGTCTTTTTTAGTAGGCCATGAAAACACGCAGGATGAAAAAGGTGCAAAAAATCAGTAGTACGTTAGTAAAAAAAGAGTCTAACGCATTTGCATTAAACTCTTTTTATAACTGTTTTTATTCGTCTTTCATTGATTGGTCAATCACCTCTATTTTTTTTAAGATCAATTCTAGGTCTGCCTTGAGTTTTTCCACTTTACGATTCATTTCCGTAACCAAACTGCTACCTTTTTTGGAAGAACTGGTCAAGAAGCCCAAATTGTTCTCGTATGTTTGAATTTCATTCTTCATGTTTTCGTAAGCACGAACCAGTTTTTCACGTTCACGATAAAGGTTGCCTTCCTTGCTGATGCTTGATTTAAAGTTACTTAATTTTTTCTGTGATGCGGAAAGATTCAACTTGTCAAACAACTTATCAATGACACCATGATATTGCTTGTATAATTTATCTTTCTCTTTAAACGGTACATGACCGATGCTATTCCATTCTTTCATTAATTCTCGAATGGTGTTTCCGGCATCTTCTTCCGGTGTTTCCTGTGCGTCAATTGTATTTAACTTTTCAATGATCGCCTTTTTCTGAACCATGTTTTCCTGTTCAACTGAGCGTTGTGAAGAAGTCGCCTTGTTCTTTTGCTCGAAGAAATAATCACATGCGGCAATGAATCGTTTCCATACGGCATCCGAATACTTTTTAGGTACAGGACCAATTGTTTTCCATTCCTTTTGTAATTTGCTTAGAATATCAGCAGTTGCTTTCCAGTCTGTGCTTTCTTTTAGTGCTTCTGCTTTTTCACATAATGCTTTCTTCTTTTCCAGATTGCCTGCCATACTTTCCTTGATGGACTTGAAGAACTCGGCTTTGCGTTTGAAAAATTCATCACAAGCGGCACGGAAACGTTCGAATATCTTCACGTTCATTTTTTGAGGTGCGTAACCAATTGTTTTCCATTTGGCTTGCAAAGCAATGATTTCCTGAGTTTTGTTTTCCCAGTCTTGGAAGGTAGTGAACGTATCGTATTCCATCGCTTCCACAATTTCACAGATTACGGTCTTTTCATCCAAGTTACGTTGCTCTTTTTCTTTTAAGGCTTCGAAATGTTGCTGGTGACGACGGTTTACGGCTGTAGAGGCGGTTTTGAACCGGGTCCAGATATCTTCGCGCAATTCTTTTGCAACAGGACCCGTATTCCGGAATTCCTGATGTAACTTTTGTAATTGATGGAAAGCGGAAATCACATCTTCTTCATCAGCCAATTTCTCTGCGGCTTCACAAAGATGAGTCTTTATTTCAAGGTTCTTTTTAAAATCATACTCACGGAATTCGTTGTTCAACTTTATCAAGTCATAGAACTTTTCTGCATAGTGCTGATAATTTTTCCATAGTTCATTGACTTTGGCAGCCGGCACCTGTTTTATATCGTTCCATTCCTGTTGCAGTTTCTTGAATTCATTGTATGCTTTGTTGGCATCTTCGGGAGATTCGGCAAGTTCTTTCAAGCGGTCGATAATGGCGAGCTTTTTCACCAGGTTATCTTCTTTTTCTTTATCTTGTTCTGCTTGTATGGCGCTTCTTTTCTCTTTGATAGAGCTCATGATATCTTTGAAACGGCTTTCAGCATCGTCCGGTTGGGGAATAAATGCCTCAGGAGCACCTCCGCCATCAATAAATGCCTTACGGGCGGCTTCTTGCTCAGCCTTGTGCAGCTTGTAGAAGTTCTGTTTCAATAAATCCAACTCTTGTTTGTCTGCATTGCAGGCGTCTTCGTTGATTTCTTTTAAACGTTCGATGACCTCTTCTTTCGTTTGTTTAGGTACATACGTAGCGTTATTTTCTTCTGCAGTAGCGGAAGATGATACCAAAGTTTCAGATGTCTGTTCCACTGGAACTTCGGTTAAAGGGCGGATAGTTTCATTCGAGTCCATCGTATAGATTTTTAAAGTAAGCGTTTTTGTTATAACAACAATTTACAAATTAAAAGAAATAAATTAGAACTTCATACTGTTTTTCCCGATTTTTTTAGGAAAATCCTTAAAAGTGGAGAAAATAGGAGAATCAAGGGGGATAAATGCACTGCAGATTACATAGATTCATACAGATTCTCTTTTATTGTGATTCTTTGCCGGTTTCTGTGTGAATCTGTTTTTTCTCTGAATTTCAATCTATGTAATCTGTAGTGAAACGTGTCAGGATAGTAATACGGTGATGCCCATATAAAGCATCATACCTATAATGTCATTGGTGATGGATATGAACGGACCTGTAGCGATGGCCGGATCTATTTTTAGTTTTTCCAGTGTCATAGGAACCAGGGTCCCAAAGATGGAAGCGAACATGACTACTGCAAACAGGCTGAATGAAACCGAATAAGTCACGGTGGCACTTGCCCCGAAACGGATGAAATTATAGATATATACCAGCATGGAAATAATAGTAGCATTGATTACGGCCACTACAGATTCCTTTACTATTTGTTTCCAGGTGTTTTGGGCATCCAGCGAGCTGTTTGCCAGTCCTTGTACGATAAGTGCCGAGGACTGTGTTCCTACGTTACCGCCTGTTCCGCCGATAAGGGGGATATAGAGGGCCATTTCGGGATGTGCGGCAAAAGTACTGTCAAAGTTGCCCAGAATCATGGAGTTGCCTATTCCGCCTATCATGCCGATGAGCAGCCAGGGCAGACGGGCTGTAGTCTGGCGGAATACATTATCGTCTGTTTCCACGTCTTGTGACAAACCTGATGCCAGCTGGTAGTCGCGTTCAGCCTGTTCACGTACTTCGTCCATCACATCGTCTACCGTAATCCGTCCTACCAGGCGTCCGATACTGTCCACTACCGGAACGGCGACCAGGTCATATTTTTCAATGGTTTGTACCACTTCGTCTATAGGGGTATCTACATGGACGGATATCGGTTCTTTCCTCATCACGTGCTTCACTTTGGATACGGAAGGGCTGGTGATCATTTTCTTCAACGGGAACACACCGCGCAGCCGCTGGTCATCGTCTACTACATATACATAATAGATTTCGTCCATATCTTCCGCCTGGATGCGCATTTCCTTCAGACATTCGGGCATACTCCAGTTTTCGTTTACGATTACCATTTCGGTACCCATCAATCCACCGGCAGTGTCTTCGTCATATTTCAACAAATCGACAATGTCTCCGGCTTGTTCTATGTCTTCAATGTGTGAGAGGACTTCTTCTTGTTTGTCCTCGTCCATTTCACGGATAATGTCCACGGCATCATCCGAATCCATGTAGTCAACGAACCGTTTGGCGATTGTTTCAGAGGGAAGGATTTCCAGGAATTCCTTACGGGCGTCTTCGTCCATTTCGATAAGGACGTCGGCGGCAGTCTCATTGTCCAGTAACAGGTATATGAACCGTGCTTCTTCCGCATCCAGTTCATTGCACAGCTCTGCTATGTCGGCAGGATGTAGACCGGCAAGCAAGTCCTTAAGTTGCTCTGAGTCTTTTTGCTCGATCAGCTGCTCTACTTTTTCTAATTCCTCTTTATTCATCCTACTCTTCCGTTAATATAATAAATAGGTGTTATTCTTTCTTGTTTGTTCCTTTCCGGGCGATATCGTTACTGTAAACTATATCCGTTTTATTTTTCAGTGCCGCTTCCACTCTGTTAGTCAGTTCGATAAATTCTGATACAGACAACTGTTCCGGGCGTTTGTTGAAAATCAGGTCTGCGCTCAATGGATTCTCTTTGTCTAAAATGGAAGAAATAGAATTTCTCAAAGTTTTACGCCGTTGGTTGAATGTTGTTTTTACAATGAGCTTGAACAATTTTTCATTGCATCCCAGTTCCGTCGTTTCATTGCGTGTCATACGGATGACCGCACTTTTCACCTTGGGAGGCGGATTGAATACATGTTCGTGTACGGTGAACAGGTATTCTACTTTGTACCAGGCTTGTATCAGGATACTGAGAATGCCGTATGTCTTGCTTCCGGGACCGGCGGCAATGCGTTCGGCCACTTCTTTTTGGATCATTCCGGTACAACAGGGTATCAGGTCTTTGTAATCCAGCATTTTAAAGAATATCTGGCTGGATATATTATAAGGGTAGTTGCCGGTCAGAACAAAAGGTTTCCCGTCAAATAATTTTTCGAGGTTCAGTTTCAAAAAGTCGTCTTCAATGATATTATCTTCCAAGGCAGGAAAGTTCTCACGGAGATAGGTTACAGATTCATAGTCCAGTTCCACCACTTTTACCGCACGGTTTTTCTGCATAATAAACTGGGTTAGTACCCCCATCCCCGGTCCTACTTCCAAAATTGGCAAGTCAGGGCACACATCTACTGTATCGGCTATATCTTTTGCAATACTGAGATCTTTCAAGAAGTGTTGTCCTAGAAATTTTTTTGGCTTTACTAATCCCATTCCGTTATTTTTCTATCGTTTATAAATAGGTTTATTTCGCTAAGATAGTATCTTTGCATCGTGCAAAGGTAAACATTCTAAATTAATATACACAGATTTTGGAACGAACTCGATTAAAAAAGATTATAAATAAAGGTTTGCAGATTGCATTTCCGTTATTTTTGGGGGCTGCGATACTGATATGGATGTATCACGGATTCAATTTTTCCCGGGTATGGGAGGTCTTGGATGGAGGAATGAATTATTGGTGGATGTTAGTGTCATTAGTGTTTGGCGTGTTTAGTCATATTTTTCGTGGCTGGCGGTGGAAGCTTACGCTGGCTCCGTTGGGCGAGCATCCCAAAACATCCGATTGTGTGTATGCCATCTTTGTGTCTTATGCCGCCAACTTGGTTGTTCCCCGTGTAGGTGAGATTTCCCGTTGCGGGGTGTTGGCTAAATATGATGGTACATCTTTTTCCAAATCGCTGGGTACGGTGGTTGCGGAACGGTTGATTGATACGCTGTGTGTGTCGTTGATTACAGGGGTAACTCTTATAATGCAGGCAAGAGTGTTCGATACTTTTTTTAAAGAAACCGGCACGGATACCACGGTTTTGGCACAGGTCTTTACTTCGGGGCATTTCTATATTACTATCATCTGTGTGTTGGCTGTATTGGTACTGGCCTTTTTTCTGATCAGGAATGTGACGGTCTTTGCCAAAGTGAAAGGCATTCTCCATAATGTGTGGGTGGGTGTGCTGTCTTTGCGTCATGTAAAGCGGATGCCTCTGTTCATTCTTTATACCGTTGGCATTTGGACTTGCTATTTCCTGCAATTCTATGTTTCCTTCTTTTGTTTCGATTTTTCTGATGATTTAGGTGTGATGGCAGGATTGGTGATGTTTGCCGTAGGTAGCATTGCGGTAGTGGTTCCGACTCCTAATGGGGCGGGTCCGTGGCATTTTGCTGTCATAACGATGATGATGCTCTATGGAGTAGGAAAAGAAGATGCGGGAATTTTTGCCTTATTAGTGCATGGAATACAAACTTTTTTATTAATTTTGTTGGGTATATATGGATTAGCGGCTTTGCCGTTCACAAATAAAACTAAGAAGTTATGAGTACAATTCTCTCTCTCGCTCCGCAGAATGTGTGGAAGCATTTCTATTCATTGACTCAGGTTCCCCGTCCTTCGGGCTACTTGAAGAAGGTTCAAGAGTTCTTGCTGAACTTTGGAAAAAGTGTAGGCGTAGAGTCATTCCAGGATGAAGCCGGTAATATCATTTATCGCAAGCCTGCCACTCCGGGGATGGAAAACCGCAAGAAGGTGATTCTTCAGGCACACATGGACATGGTTCCTCAGAAGAATAACGATACAGTGCATGATTTTGAAAATGATCCTATCGAAACTTACATTGACGGAGATTGGGTGAAAGCTAAAGGCACGACTTTGGGAGCTGATGATGGTATGGGTGTTGCCGCTATCATGGCTATCATGGAAGATAAAACGCTGAAACATGGTCCGTTGGAGGCACTGATTACTGCCGACGAGGAAACAGGTATGTTTGGTGCGTTCGGCTTAAAGCCGGGAACGGTAGACGGTGATATTCTGTTGAATCTGGATTCGGAAGAAGAAGGAGAATTGTATATCGGTTGTGCAGGCGGAGAAGACCTGACAGCTGTGTTGGAATATAAAGAAGTGGAAACAGATCCGGCTGACATCGCTTTGAAAGTTACCTTGAAAGGGCTGCGCGGTGGTCATTCCGGATTGGAAATCAATGAAGGACGTGCCAATGCTAACAAGCTGATGGCTCGTTTCATGAATCAGGTGATAACTTACGATGAGGCTTGCCTGGTTTCCTGGCAAGGTGGCAATATGCGTAACGCGATTCCTCGTGAATGTGAAGTCGTTATTACAGTGCCGGCTGATGAAGAAGCGGACGTACTGGACTATGTGAAGGAGTGCGAAGAATTGTGGAATGAAGAGTATCATGTACACGAAACTCCGATCAGCTTCAAGGCAGAACGTGTGGAATTGCCGAAGATGATGGTTCCCGATGAAATCAAAGATAATCTGGTGGATGCCATTTATGCTTGTCAAAATGGGGTAATGCGTATGATTCCTACTATCCCCGATACTGTAGAAACCTCTTCTAATCTGGCTATTGTTTCTATAGGCGGTGGTAAGGCGGAGATTAAGATATTGGCCCGTAGCTCGCGTGACTCGATGAAGGATTATCTGAATACTGCATTGGAAAGCTGTTTCTCTATGGCAGGCATGGAAGTGATCCGTTCAGGTGGTTATTCAGGCTGGGAGCCCAATGTGGATTCTCCTATTCTGAAAGCGATGAAGGAGTCTTATCAGGCACAATTCGGTAAAGAACCTGCTGTGAAAGTGATTCATGCCGGTTTGGAATGCGGTATCATCGGTGCGGTAGTTCCCGGCTTGGATATGATTTCTTTCGGTCCTACCTTGCGTCCTGCTCACTCACCGGATGAACGCTGCTTTTTTCCATCAGTCGGTAAGTTCTATGATTTCGTAGTAGCTACGTTGGAAAATACGCCGGTAAAAGAATAGTCTTTAAGATCTTATAAAGATTTCGGGCGCGGATGATAGGGATTTCGTCCGCGCCTTTCTATTAATATTCCACTTTGTCACTTTTCTCTGTCCATTGTTGGAATGCCTTTATCGCCTCTTCCGCCAAAAGAACTTCGGAAGGCAGCTTGCGTGCCGAAGGTTTCAGCCTTAACTCATCATAGATAAAAGAGTCGTCAAACCCTATATTCTTGGCATCCGTCTTGTTGTTTGCATAATACATTTTATCCAGCCGTGCCCAGTAAATGGCTCCCAGACACATGGGACACGGTTCACACGAAGTATAAATTTCACATCCGCTCAAGTTGAATGTTCCCAGTTTGCTTGCCGCCGCACGGATGGCGCTGACTTCCGCATGGGCGGTGGGGTCGCATTGTGAAGTGACACGATTGACTCCGGTAGCGATAATTTCTCCGTCCTTGGGCGATAACGGCTCCGAAAGGACCGCCGCCGTTTGCCACATTCTCTATAGATAGCTCAAAGGCTTTCCGCATTAATTCTTCTTTCATCATAGTGTTTTCATTTCATTTTGTACAGAGCAAATATACGATATTTCCGGCTATATACTGCGGGAGAGGGCTTATTTTATTCGGAAACTGCCGCTTCATGTGTACACTTGTCGGTTTCTGCTACCATTGAGGTGATTATCAGTGCCTCCGGGGACATTGCCCTGTTTTTTGTTTCAGAAGCTTCAGCCTCTCCGCAAAAGCCCGTCAATAGGGCGAAGCGGCTGAAGGATTGCCTTTGGAAATTTCTTCAGCTCGATTATGGAAGCTTCAGTTTTTGGCTGTTCGGGATGTGTCTCTGTGTAAGTTCATTTTTTCTAGTGCTTTTATACCTGTTGGAAATGATGTTACTATTAGGAAGAGTTTGCTTTGTGCCGTAATGGCTTTATTGCTTCACCTTAGTGAAGCAGCCGTTTCACACAGGTGACAACGGATCTTCACCAGAGTGGGATGGCGTGTTCACCTAGGTGATGGACAGAAAATACAAACTTATCCTGATGAAAGAGAATATGTTTCCGGTTGTGTCAGTTTGCTTATTTAGGGGTGCGATACGGTGACAAATGCCTGGATATAGGACTTTTGAAGCATTGGGGAACCAGTCTGTGCGGAGTATGCATACTCTCAAAGGATGCGGCTGAAGGATTTTTCTTCGGGCTGAAGCTTTTTCTGGTGTAATTCTTCAGCCGGAATGCCCACTGGCAAAGGGTTTGCGGAGAGGCTGAAGCTTTTGAAGGAATTTTCCTTTCCTTTTTTCTTGTATCACAAATTTGCTGAATACTCCTGGTTTTCCGTAATGCGTCGGCCCGGGCTAATACTTTGCACCCTTTCGGGTATATTATACGAAAGAAACTAATAAATTATACCCATTAGGGTGTAATTGTCGAAGCTTTTGCTATATTTGTACCCTAAAGGGTGTAATTATGAGTGATTCATTGTCATTGTTTGTAAAAGAAATGCGTAAGCGGTTCGGACTTACGCAAGTAGATTTGGCGGCTAAGGCGGGAGTGGGGCTTCGCTTTGTGCGCGAGTTGGAGCAAGGAAAGCAGACTTTGCGGATAGACAAGGTAAACCAGGTGCTTGCCCTCTTCGGACATGAAGTAGGGGCTGTGCCCTTAGGAAAGGAGCATAGCGCATGAGAAGGGGAAAAATATACTTGAATGATATCTATGCAGGGTTGTTGACGGAAGATGAGAATGGTTTCACCTTTGCCTATGATGCCGGATTCTTGCGTTCCGGCAAGGCGGAAGCCGTCAGTCTGACACTGCCACTGACGGACAAACCCTATCACGACACCGTCTTGTTCCCGTTCTTTGACGGCCTGATACCCGAAGGATGGTTGCTGAACATTGCCGAAAACAGTTGGAAGATAAATCGGCGCGACCGTATGTCGCTGTTGCTGGCCTGTTGCAAGGATTGCATCGGGGCAGTAAGTGTAGTAGAGGATGAACCTGATAAACCGGAAACATGATGGAAAGGTGTTTGTATTGTTATAAGGAACTGAAGGAAGGACAGGTGGACTATCATCCGGCTTGTGCCCGGAAACTTTTCGGTACTCGTCAGGCGCCTCAATTGCCTTACGTGCGGAGTGAAATAGGCGAACTGGCCAAACAGGTAGTGAGGGCACAGACTACGCTGACGGGCGTGCAGGCCAAATTGTCGCTCGATGTGAATCCCGGCGGAAAGAACGAGCCGGACCGTTTTACCATCGTGGGCTTGTGGGGAAAGTTCATTTTGAAGCCCCAGACTGATTTTTACCGGGCATTACCTGAGCTGGAGGATTTGACCATGCACATGGCGGAAGCAGCCAAAATAGCGGTGGTTCCCCACGGGTTGGTGCGTTTTGCCGATGGCGAATTGGGATACATCACCCGGCGCATAGACCGTCGCCCGGATGGTGGAAAGATTGCCATGGAGGACATGTGCCAGTTGACGGAACGTCTCACCGAATACAAATATAAGGGCTCGTATGAGCAGATAGCCAAGACTATCAAGAAGTATTCTGCAGTGCCGCAGCTTGATTTGGTGAATTTCTGGGAAGTGGTGGTGTTCTCGTGGATTGTGGGAAACTCGGATATGCACTTGAAGAACTTTTCATTGTATGACACGGGGATGGGCTATAGTCTGACGCCTGCATACGATTTGCTGTCCACGGTTATTGTCATGCCCGAGGATACGGAGGAATTGGCATTGACTCTTAATGGGAAAAAAAGGAAAATATGGAGAAGCGATTTCGAGAAGTCGATAATCGCATCGGGGGTCAGTGGCAAGGTAATAGAGAACATCGCCCGGAAATTCCGACGTTCCATCATTAAATGGATGGAACTGATAGATGTTTCCTTCCTGCCCGAAGACATGAAGAAACCCTATAAAAGACTGGTGCTGCAACGTCTGCTTTGGCTGCGCTGAAAGATCTTTCCTTTTCTGTTTTAGTTATTTTAATTAAAACGTATGCAGTCTTTAAACATCTATTTCGTTTCTTTGTTACAGAAGACTTAGTATGAACTAAAAGATTGTAGATATGAAAATTCGTTATTTATCTTTGATAGTGTTACTGGTAATGAGCGTATTTGCTCCTATACAGGCACAAACCTATGACAATTTGTGGAAAGAACTGGAGGTGTTGGAACGAAAGGATCTGCCCCAATCGGTCATTTCCGAAGCAATGAAAATCTACGATAAAGCAAAAGCGGAACAGAATGTACCGCAAATGATGAAAGCCTATCTCACTGCCATGCAGTACCGTTCCCTTTTAACTCCCGATAGCTTGAAGGTAGATATGAATGGTTTGGAACAATGGGCTTCCCAAACCGGCAGTGTGGAAGACAAAGCTATATTGTATTCCATTCTGGGTGAAATGACCATGTCTGCCGACGTAAAAAAGGGATTGGGCTATTTGCAGGCCTCTCTCAAGGATAAAGACCGGTTATTGCTTGTCCCGGTCGAGAAATTGAGATCTATGGTGAGAGTGGGAGAGGCTAGTAAACGGTATTTTCGTGATAATCTGTACAACTTGTTGGCACGTCGTGCCATACAAATCATGCAGCAGTACAGGTGGCAGGCGGCTGCTAAAGCAAATCAGACAAACAGTCTGCCTGCGGATATGACGGATATGGATAAGTTTGTTACTTATCAGTTTGTTCCTGTCTCTGATTGTGACTTGACAGCAGCTGTCATGCAGGCTTATCAGTCCTTGCTGAAAGCATATGATACGGAAACGGAGCGCGAGGGTTGGTTGCTGACCGCTGTGGATGCATTGAATTACCTGTACCGCAATTTTTCCGGAAACTTCTCGAATGACGTATGCCAACAGGAACTTCGGAAGTGGATTCATACTTATCCGGCTGTGAAAACAGTCCCTGAAGCTTATCTGGCTTTGGCACAATTCCTACAGTATCAAAATAATCAGGTAGAGCGCTTGCGGATAGTTCGTGAAGGAATAGCCGGATACCCCCGTTACGAAGGTATCAACCAACTGAAGAATATAGAAAAGGAAATTCTGAATGCAAGCCTTTCACTGGAAATAGCTACGGCTTATCCTGGTGAACAGCAGTCGGTGAAAGTAAATTATAAAAACCTTACCGGCATCACTTTGCAGTTATATAAGGTGAATTTACCCGTTACCTCTGCCGTATTGCAGAACAGAACCACCCATTTTGAAAGTAAATATGCCCGTTTGCAACGCGAGGAGCATTTTTCTTTGAAACCTACTACAGATTATTTGAATATCGATACCACCCTGACCATACAGGCTCCTCAAGCGGGAATTTATTTCTTAAAGGCAGTGCCCGATGGGAAGAAGGGCGTTTCGGACGGAACATTAATGAATGTCACCGCTTTAAAGACCATTTATCGTCCTCTGCCGGATGGTACGTTGGAACTGGTGGTGGTAGATGCAGTGAGCGGACAGCCTGTTTCTGAGGCGGAAGTAACCATTTATACGGAGAAGGGAGGAGGCTATTCTCCTCAACAGACCTATCAGGCGGATAAACAGGGTACTTTGAAACTGGATTTCCTGAATAGTAACAAATACTGGTATAATGCACATACGGCGGCTGATAATGCGATGCCCATCTTGAATCTTTGGAAAAACGATTATTACTATAAAGAGAGCAAGAAAAAAGAAGTTTTGCAATTATTTACCGACCGATCCATTTACCGTCCCGGTCAAACCGTATATGTATCCGGCTTGGCTTATGAAATGGAAAAGGATTCTACGCGTGTGCTTGCGGATAAAAAATATACGGTATCCCTATATGATGCGAATAATAATGAAACAGGAAAAGTAGAAGTATGGACGAATGGTTTTGGTTCGTTCAGCGGACAATTTGTTTTGCCCTCTCCTTGCCTGACCGGTTATTTTAGCTTGCGTGCGGCCGATACTTCTGTCAGTTTTAAGGTAGAAGAATATAAACGTCCCACCTTTGATGTCACGTTTGAACCCGTGAAAGTGGAGTATCAAGTGGGTGACTCTATAGAAGTGGCGGGTATGGCAAAGACTTTTGCCGGTGCGCCTGTGCAGAATGCCAGGGTACACTATAATATATCCCGTTCCTATGCTTGGTTCTGGCGGTTTATGGGCAGAGGTTCAGCCCGTTGGGAGGGAGAGGCAATGACCGATGCGGATGGTAAGTTCATCGTTCCGGTGCATTTTGAAATAGACTCGGACAGGAGAGAATCTCCGTTGTGGTATTATACGTACAACATACAGGCGGATGTGACGGATGGTGCAGGTGAGACACAGCAAGCTAATTTGTCATTGCCTTTAGGAAGCACTTCAATGGTGCTGAATATGGATAATTTGCCCGATAATTGGGTTAAAGAAAAGAAGTTGGAAATAAAACTGACAGCCATGAATCTTTCGGGTGAGCCGGTAGATACTCCGGTTACTTATCAGGTAGTCGAGATGGAGAAACAGAAAGACGGTCAGGAAAAAGAAGGCAGAAAGGTATTGACCGGTACGGTGGAAGCTAACAAGAGTTTTATTCCTGAGGCTATTTATGCCCTGCCTTCCGGTAATTATCGTTTGAAGCTTTCGGCTAAGGATACACAAGGCAGAGAGTGTACGGCATCTAAGAATTTCCTTTTGTTCTCATTGAACGACAAGCGTCCGCCTTTCGTGATAACGGATTGGTTCTATCAGGATGGTCTGGAATTTGATGCAGCATCTCCAGCTACTATATATATAGGTAGCAGCGAAAAGAATGTCTATCTGCTTTATGATGTGTTTGCAGGCAATAAGCGCTTGGAAAGCAAACGTATACAGCTTTCGGACTCGGTGATCAGTTTCCGCTTCCCTTATAAGAAGGAATATGGTGACGGCATTCTGGTAAGTATGGCATTTGTGAAAGACGGCAGACTTTACAGTCATAATGCACGGATTATGAAACCGGCCCCTGAGAAGAAGTTGCAGCTGAAATGGACTACGTTCCGTGACAAACTCCGTCCGGGACAGCAAGAGGAATGGAAACTGACGGTACTTTATCCGGATGGACGTCCGGCTGAGGCTGAAATGCTGGCTACCATGTATGATGCTTCTCTGGATAAAATCTATAGTGCACATAAGCTGGACTTTGGAGTGGACTTTCATTATGTGGTTCCTTTGACTTATTGGAATACATCCTATATGCGGAATGCTTATTTGTATGTTGATTTCCCGTTGAAGAGGTTCCGTGCGGTTCCTTTGGAATATAGTGAATTGATCATTCCATCTACAGGAAGAATGGAGGCTGTGGTGGTAGGTTACGGAGGCAGTCCTCGTGCCACTCTTACAGGAGCTTTGAAGATTAGAGGCAGGAGTGCCGCAAATGCTGTGATGAACCAGGAGGCTGTTACTGATATGGTGCTCCAGGAAGAAATGGTAGAGACGTCTGCACAGGAAAAGGCAGAAATGGGTAGTTCTGAAGAACTGGCAGAAACAGGTGATATACAGATACGTGAAAACTTTGCGGAAACGGCATTCTTTTATCCACAGCTCCGCACCAATGAAACAGGTGAAGTCAGTATTTCCTTTGTATTGCCCGAGAGCCTTACCCGATGGAAGTTTATGGGCTTGGCACATACCCAGAATGTGGATTATGGAAAAATAGAAGCTACCGCTACTGCCAGCAAGGAATTTATGCTTCAACCTAATATGCCCCGTTTTGTCCGCGTGGGAGATAAAGCGAATATTGCCGCTTCACTGATGAATCTGGCGGACAAGGGGGTGAAAGGGACTGTCCGCATGGAATTGTTTAATCCGGAAACAGAAAAGGTATTCTATTCACAAAAACAGAAGTTCGATATGAAGGGAGGAGAAACCGGGCATGTGAACTTTGCTTTTGAAGTGAGTGACAAATATGCGGTAATGGCATGCCGGATGGTAGCGGATGGAGATACCTTCAGTGATGGAGAACAGCGTTACATTCCCGTTCTGACAGACAAACAGTGGGTGACGGAAACCGTTCCTCTGAACGTGAATGGGGAAGGTATGCATACTTTCTCTTTGGAAAATCTGTTTAACAAGCATAGCAAAACGGCTTCCGAACAACGGTTGACCGTAGAATTTACTGCCCATCCGGCTTGGTATGCCGTGCAGGCTTTGCCTGTAGTGGCTAATCCTCAGAATGAAGATGCTCTTTCCTGGGCTACCGCTTATTATGCCCATTCATTGGCTGCATGTATAGTCAAAGAAAATCCCCGTATCAAGCAAGTCTTTGATAGCTGGAAGGCTCAAGGTGGTACAAAGGAGACTTTTATGAGCAATCTGCAAAAGAATCAGGAACTGAAAAATATCCTGCTGGCTGAAACTCCCTGGCTGACAGAAGCTACCAATGAAGCCGAACAAAAACAGCGTATCGCCACTTTGTTTGACCTGAATACAATGAACAGCGGACTGGCAGTTTCTGTAGAGAAACTGAGAGAATTGCAAAATGGAGATGGCGCATGGAGTTGGTATAAAGGTATGCAAGGCAGCCGCTATGTAACCACTCAGGTAATGGAAATGCTTGTCCGGCTGAATGCATTGACTCCTCAGGATGCTGACAGCCGGATGCAGCCTATGATTCAAAAAGGGTTCGAGTATTTAGGCAAGCAGGCTGCCGAAGAGTATAAGTCTATGAAAGAAGCTGAAAAGAAAGGGGCTGTCGGTATCCGTCCGTCAGAACAGGTTCTCAGGTATTTGTATATCTGCGCTTTGGATGGCAAGGCTCCGGTTGATGAAAAGGTGAACCGGTATTTCATAGACAAGTTGTCCGGTGAGGGAAAAGAACTGACGATTTATGGAAAGGCGTTGGGAGCTATCATCTTGCAGCAAGCCGGTAAGGTGGCAGAGGCCAAGTTGTTTATGCAGTCATTGATGGAGTATTCTGTTGTGACGGATGAAATGGGGCGTTACTTTGATACTCCTAAAGCCCGATATTCATGGTTCAGTTATAAAATTCCGACTGAAGTGGCTGCTATGGAAGCTATACAGCGTATAACAAAAGATACGAAAGCTATTGATGAAATGAAACGCTGGCTGTTGAAGCAGAAACAGACACAGACTTGGGAAACGCCGATAGCTACGGCTGATGCGGTGTATGTATTGATGGCTACAGGAACTTCGGATTTATTGGCAAATACAGGAGGAGTAGAGATTACTTTAGGTAAAGAAGTGATCCGGACTTCGGCAGATGATGCCATCGGTTATATCAAGAAGACGATGTCCGGTGATGTGATGAATATCAAGAAAATAAGGGTGGATAAAGAAGGAGCCGGAATGGGTTGGGGAGCCGTTTATGCCCAATATCTGGAAAGTATGGATCAAATTAGCGGGCAGGGAAACGGATTGTCTGTCAGCCGTCAATTATATAAAGGGGATGAGGCTTTGAATGAATCAGCTCCGTTAAAGGTTGGCGATAAGATTACCGTTCGCCTGACTATAAAGGCTGACCGTGATATGGATTTTGTTCAGATCAAGGATGACCGTGCAGCTTGTATGGAACCGTTACAGGCAGTTTCGGGATTTCGTTGGAGCAACGGGCTGGGATATTATCAGGCTACCAAAGATGCTTCGACCCAGTTCTTTATCGATCAGATGAGAAAAGGAACTTATGTGATAGAGTATCAGGTGTATGTGAACCGGACAGGAGAATATCAGGCTGGAATTGCAACTGTTCAGTCTGCTTATGCTCCGGAATTCGGAGGGCATACGGGAGGATATCGGGTGATGGTGGAATAGAGAAACAGGATGTCTGGAATTAGTTGTGTGATTTCATAAAAAGTAAGTTAGCTTGCTAACTTACTTTTTTTCTTATGCTTCTGCCGTCCACCCATTCTAATCTTATTTCAAAACCATCTTCAGCCGTGCCATAAAAATAGCGGCCTGAAACGGATGGATATTCAATTATAAATGTATAACCATCTGAATAATATAGATATAACCAACCGTTTTGAATTTCCCAGTCAAACTTATATACCCTATAAAGTTCATCATCATAGTAACAGCGTTCTTCCGTACCTACACCATGATCCGGGAAAGCACCTGAGGTGAATGTAATATAACTGTAAAGCCGTTCTCCGAATGGGTCCTCAAATCCCATTTCGCCCCACCAAGTCTTACCGTATAATCCTGAAATATCAAATCCTCTTTCTTCATCGCTTTCACATGAAGAAAAACTTATCATTGTAATCAATGCAATGGCAATGAACCAGTAATGTTTTACTATTTTCATAATTTATCTGATTTTTAATGCGGGACAAAGATAAAGGTTATTCATAAGATAAAATAAATTATAGGCTGAAAAAATGGGTAAAGGATGTTTTTTGTCTATCTTTGCTATCTAAAAAGCATAAAATAATTGTATGAAACATATTATACTGATAGTAAGTTTGTTAATGGGAGTGACTTTGGGAGTACAGGCACAACCCAAAGCATTATTTGATAAGACAACGCATGAATTTGGAACTATTTTATGGAAAAATCCGGTGACGGCTACCTTTAAAATCACTAATAAAGGAGATAAACCTTTAGTGATATCTAATGTGACAACTTCTTGTGGCTGCACGGTTGCTGATTGGACCAAAGAACCGATTGCCCCGGGAAAGACCGGGATTGTCAGTTCTACTTTTGACGCCAAAGCCATCGGACGTTTTCAGAAGAGCGTAGGCATTTATTGCAATGCCTCCAATAAACCTATCTATCTGGCTATTCGGGGAGAAGTGACTGCCGATCCTAAAAACTATACTTTCACTCATCCTTTTCAGATTGGAGCTATCCGTTTGAATAAGGAGGAAATAGAATTTGAAGATGCTAATAAAGGGGATAAACCAACTATGGAACTGTTGGTTGCCAATACGTCAGATAGGTTGTACACCCCTGTGTTGATGCATTTGCCTCCTTACCTCAGTGCTGTTGCCATTCCGGAAAAACTGGGAAGAGGACGTACAGGTAAAATCAAGATAACTCTTGATACGGAAAAGTTACCTAAACTGGGTTTGACAACGGCGTCTGTTTATCTTTCCCGTTTCCTGGGAGATAAGGTGGGAGAAGAAAATGAAATTCCGGTTTCTGCCGTATTGTTGCCGGATTTCTCACATATCAGTCAGCAGGAACGCTTGAATCCGCCTGCCATTCATCTTTCTGCCGAAGAGTTGCAGATGGGAGAACTGGAAAGTGATGAAAAGAAAGCACATACGATTATTATTAAAAATGTAGGAAAATCTAATCTGGAAATTCGTGATTTGCAGGTGTTCAATTCTGCTTTGGGGGTCCAGTTGAAGAAACGTGTCTTGAAACCGGGTGCGTCTACCAAGTTGAAGATTACTGCTTTCGGTCAAAATCTGAAGAAAGTAAAGGGTACTCCGCGTGTCCTGATGATAACCAATGATCCTAACAATCCGAAGATAATTATTAAAGTAAAAGTAACCTCAAAATAATAGCTATGGAACATCCTGAAAATAGTG
>ENA-ORKQ01000083-ORKQ01000083.1-human-gut-metagenome-genome-assembly--contig:-NODE-83-length-18301-cov-5.41982_pt1 | contig 18301 bp, 16 predicted proteins | sample MGYA00243060_ERZ508809 | MGnify/ENA primary metagenome ERZ508809 (study PRJEB26277, sample SAMN04329829) | human gut metagenome | biome: human-associated habitat | host: Homo sapiens | place: USA... | reverse complement strand
AAACACGTTTGTACGTTTTATAAAATAAAGCCGGCGAGCTTCGGCTCTGTCGGCTGTTTTTTTATAAAGAGTACAAACTAATAATTTGGAATGATGGAAAAAATTAATGCAGTAATAACAGGAGTCGGAGGTTATGTACCTGATTATGTCTTGACGAATGAAGAAATCTCAAGAATGGTAGATACCAATGATGAATGGATTATGACTCGAATTGGAGTTAAAGAGAGACGTATCCTTAATGAGGAAGTATTGGTAACATCGTATATGGCGCGTAAAGCAGCCAAACAACTGATGCAGAAAACCGGTTCAAATCCTGACGACATTGACGCGGTAATCGTAGCAACAACTACTCCTGACTATCATTTCCCTTCAACCGCTTCTATTCTGTGCGATAAGTTGGGATTGAAGAATGCATTTGCATTCGATTTGCAGGCTGCATGTTGCGGGTTCTTATACTTAATGGAAACAGCTGCTTCACTCATCGCATCTGGTAGACATAAAAAGATTATTATTGTTGGTGCTGATAAGATGTCGTCTATGGTAAACTACCAAGACCGTGCCACTTGCCCTATCTTTGGTGATGGTGCTGCGGCATGTATGGTAGAAGCTACTACAGAAGATTACGGGATAATGGATTCTATTCTGCGTACGGATGGTAAAGGTCTTCCTTTCCTTCATATGAAAGCAGGTGGTTCTGTGTGTCCTCCTTCTTATTTCACAGTAGATCATAAAATGCATTATCTCTATCAGGAAGGTAGAACAGTATTCAAATATGCTGTTTCAAATATGTCGGATATTACTGCAACTATTGCTGCAAACAATGGGTTGAATAAAGATAATATCGACTGGGTAATTCCTCATCAGGCAAATTTGCGTATCATTGATGCTGTTGCATCTCGCTTGGAAGTGCCTTTGGATAAGGTAATGATAAATATTCAGCGTTATGGAAATACCAGTGGAGCGACGCTTCCGTTGTGCCTTTGGGATTATGAAAAACAGCTGAAGAAAGGAGATAACCTGATATTTACAGCATTCGGCGCAGGTTTCACCTATGGAGCCGTTTATGTGAAATGGGGTTACGATGGTAGTAAGAGATAATAATCATTAAACTACAAATACAAATGAACGCATCCATATTCAGATGCGTTTTTTTGTCTGTAACCAATAAATTATAAAAATTATGCATAAGGCAGGGTTTGTAAATATAGTAGGAAATCCTAATGTGGGTAAGTCTACATTGATGAATTTGCTGGTAGGTGAACGTATCTCAATCGCTACGTTCAAGGCACAGACAACGCGTCATCGTATCATGGGTATTTTGAATACAGATGATATGCAGATTGTATTCTCGGATACTCCGGGAGTATTGAAACCGAATTATAAGTTGCAGGAAAGTATGCTTAATTTTTCGGAGTCGGCGCTGGCGGATGCTGATGTGTTATTGTATGTAACGGATGTGATAGAGAAACCTGACAAGAATCTGGAGTTTATCGAAAAGGTTCGTAAACTGCAAGTTCCTATCTTATTGCTGATTAATAAAATAGATTTGACTAATCAGGAAGAATTGGTAAAGCTGGTGGAAGAATGGCATGAATTGATTCCACAAGCAGAGATTATTCCTATTTCGGCTACTTCGAAGTTTAATATAGATGTAGTGATGAAACGCATCAAGGAACTGTTGCCCGATTCACCTCCCTATTTTGGTAAGGACCAATGGACGGATAAACCGGCCCGGTTCTTTGTAACGGAGATAATTCGTGAAAAGATTCTGCTTTATTATGACAAGGAGATTCCTTACTCGGTCGAAGTAGTTGTAGAACAATTTAAAGAAGATGCAAAGAGCATCCATATCAATGCGGTGATTTATGTGGAGCGTGATTCACAGAAAGGTATTATCATTGGTAAGCAAGGCAAGGCATTGAAGAAAGTGGCAACAGAAGCACGTAAGACTTTAGAGCATTTCTTTCAGAAGTCTGTTTATCTTGAAACTTTTGTGAAGGTGGATAAAGACTGGAGAAGCTCGGACAAAGAATTGAAAAACTTTGGGTATCAATTGGATTAAAATCGACTGTGATAGCCGTAAAACAAGAAAGAAAATGGGAAATTTAGTAGCAATCGTAGGACGTCCCAATGTGGGAAAGTCTACACTTTTTAATCGTCTGACTAAGACTCGTCAGGCTATTGTAAATGAGCAGGCAGGAACAACCCGCGACCGTCAATATGGTAAGTCGGAATGGTTGGGACGTGAGTTTTCTGTCGTTGATACCGGCGGATGGGTGGTAAACTCGGATGATGTTTTTGAAGAGGAAATCCGTAAACAAGTATTGTTGGCTGTTGATGAAGCAGATGTAATCTTGTTTGTAGTAGATGTGGTGAATGGAGTAACAGACCTTGATATGGAGGTTGCTGCCATTTTGCGTCGTACCAAGAAGCCTGTTATTATGGTGGCAAACAAGACTGATAATAATGATTTGCAATATAATGCAGCAGAATTTTACTCATTGGGACTTGATGACCCGTATTGCATTTCTGCTTTGAGCGGATTCGGTACAGGAGACTTGATGGACTTGATTGTAAGTAAGTTTAATAAAGAAGGAGAAGAACTGTTGGATGAGGATATTCCCCGTTTTGCAGTTGTGGGCCGTCCGAATGCAGGAAAGTCATCTATCGTGAATGCCTTTATCGGTGAAGACCGTAATATTGTGACAGAGATCGCCGGTACTACGCGTGACTCTATCTATACTCGTTACGAGAAGTTCGGTTTTGATTTCTATTTGGTGGATACTGCCGGTATTCGCAAGAAGAATAAAGTGACGGAAGACTTGGAGTATTATTCCGTTATCCGTTCTATCCGCTCCATTGAGAACTCGGATGTATGTATTCTGATGATTGATGCTACCCGTGGTATAGAAGGGCAGGACTTGAATATATTTTCGCTTATCCAGCGTAACCAAAAGGGGCTGGTGGTAGTGGTCAATAAGTGGGATTTGGTAGAGAATAAAGACGCCAAGGTAATGAAGTCATACGAGGAGGCTATCCGCTCACGTTTTGCTCCATTTGTGGATTTTCCCATCATATTTGCTTCTGCCATGACTAAACAACGCATTTTTAAGGTGTTGGAAATGGCTAAGGAGGTTTATCATGCCCGCACAACCCGTATTCCGACAGCTCGTCTGAATGAAGAGATGTTGCCGTTGATTGAAGCGTATCCGCCTCCCTCAACAAAAGGAAAATACATTAAGATTAAATATTGTACCCAGTTGCCTAACACGCAAGTTCCTTCTTTCGTGTTCTTTGCCAACTTACCTCAATATGTAAAGGAGCCATATAAGCGTTTCCTTGAGAATAAGATGCGTGAGAAGTGGAAGCTGTCAGGTACTCCGATAAATATTTATATCAGACAGAAATAAAGTATTTAATATTAAAATCAAATGAGACTGTTTCAGAATAAGAGTATGAGACAGTCTCATTGTTTTTATTACTACATGGACGGAATGTTTCTATCCGAATGCATAAGCAAATCTTTTTTGGAAATCAGAGTGTCCCAACGGGAAAAATGCAAACAGATTTGTCATCAATTCAGGTGAACATGAACATACAGGTTCCTCCCTATGGCGGATAATTTCTTTATTTTTTCTTTTCCATTTCCCTAATCTCTTCCTCTTTTACTTTGCGCAATAAGTCGGAAGCGAAAATAAAGTTGTTCAGGCGTTCGTTTGTTGCTGTGAATACATCATTCTTAGTGCCTTCCCACTCTTTATGTCCTTGGTAGATGTAGAGAATACTGTCACCGATGCCCATTACGGAGTTCATATCATGGGTATTGATAATCGTGGTCATATTATATTCGGTAGTGATATCATGAATCAGTTCATCTATTACCAACGATGTTTTAGGGTCTAAGCCGGAGTTCGGTTCATCACAGAACAAGTATTGCGGATTCAGTGCGATGGCACGTGCAATGGCAACACGCTTTTGCATACCACCACTGATTTCGCCCGGATATTTATTTTGAGCTTCAATCAGATTGACACGGTCAAGGCAGAATTGAGCACGTCTCAGTCGGTCGCGATAGGTATCATTAGAAAACATATCGAGCGGAAACATCACGTTTTCCAATACTGTCAGTGAATCAAACAAGGCAGCACTTTGGAAAATCATTCCCATTTCGCGACGTAATGTCTTTTTTTCTTTCTTGTTCATGCTTAGGAAGTTACGCCCGTCATAGAGGATCTCTCCCATTTCGGGTATCAGCATCCCCACGATACATTTCATCAATACAGTTTTTCCCGAACAACTCTGACCGATAATCAGATTGGTTTTTCCGTTATCGAAAATAGCATTGATATCTACCAATACATCTTTGCCTTCGAATGACTTATATAATGATTTAACTTCTATCATCCCATTAAAAGTTGTGTTAATACTAAGTCAGAGAACAAAATCAGTACACTGCTCATGACCACAGAATCTGTACTAGCCTTGCCCACGGCTATGGAGCCGCCTTCCACCGTATAGCCGAAATAGGCCGACACGCTGGAAATGATAAAGGCAAAGAACAGTGATTTAATAAAGCTACACCAGACAAACCATTCTTGGAAACTGTATTGCAAGCCGTATTCCAAATCTTCCGCATTCAGCACGCCGCCGAACCAACAGGTGCAAAAGGCACCTATGATACCTGAGAAAATGCTAAAGATTACCAAAAAGGGAATCATAGTCATCAAAGCTGCAATTTTGGGCAGAATAAGATAGCCGGCCGAATTGACTCCCATTATTTCAAGAGCGTCGATTTGCTGAGTCACCCGCATTGTTCCTATCTCCGAAGCAATGTTGGAACCTACCTTACCGGCAAGGATGAGACACATGATGGAGGACGAAAATTCCAACAGCATGATTTCACGAGTAGTGAAACCAACTACAAAACGTGGCATCCAAGGGCTTTCGATGTTTAATTTGATTTGAATGGTAATCACTGCACCGATAAAGAATGAAATGAGCAACACAATGCCGATAGAATTTACTCCCAGTTGCACCATTTCATTGAGGTATTGCTTGAAAAACATTCTCATACGTTCCGGACGTGCAAAAGTACGTCCCATCAGTATGATGTATTTTCCTACAGTTGTTATGGGTCTTATCATCATAGTTTTCACAATTTCCTGCAAAAGTAGCCTTTTTTGTCTATATAAATGCAAAAGAAGTTCTGATTTTCTGTTCTGTTATGCGTTTCCTAAACTTTTTTAGTACTTTTGTTCCAAAATTCGTAGATATGTCAGAGCTGGAAATAGAACAACAAAATGCAATGCCCGAAAATGGTAAAATGGCATTGCGTACTGAAAATCTGGTAAAGAAGTACGGCAAACGTACTGTAGTGAGCCATGTTTCCTTTGATGTGAAGCAGGGGGAGATTGTCGGTTTATTGGGGCCGAACGGGGCAGGTAAGACTACTTCTTTTTATATGACTACCGGTTTGATCGTACCCAATGAAGGACATATTTATTTGAATGACTTGGATATCACTTCCTATCCTGTGTATAAACGGGCTCAAAACGGTATCGGCTATTTGGCACAAGAAGCGTCTGTATTCCGCAAGATGAGTGTGGAAGATAATATCGCTTCTGTTTTGGAACTGACAAAGACCAGTCCCGAATATCAAAAAGAGAAACTGGAAAGTTTGATAGCAGAGTTTCGCTTGCAAAAAGTGCGTAAGAATTTGGGAGACCAGTCGTCGGGAGGAGAGCGTCGTCGAACGGAGATAGCCCGTTGGCTGGCAATCGACCCTAAGTTTATTATGCTTGATGAACCGTTTGCCGGTGTAGACCCTATCGCAGTAGAGGATATACAGCATATTGTGTGGAAACTGAAAGATAAGAATATTGGCATTCTGATAACTGACCATAATGCATTGGAAACTCTGCGCTTGACAGACCGGGCCTATTTATTGTTTGAAGGAAAGATTCTGTTTCAAGGTACGCCCGAAGAATTGGCAGAGAATCCGGTTGTTCGCGAAAAGTATTTGGGAACCAATTTTGTACTTCGCCGTAAAGACTTCCAATTGGAAGAAGCCAACCGAAAACAGCAGATGCAAGGCTAAAAGATATATTAGTTACGTATAGGCTTAATAAATACCAAATAAAAAAGGCTGCAAATAGTTAATTCGCAGCCTTTTTTAGTCTGTATCAATCAGTAATTACATTCGTTTCGGTAATGCTTCTTTGATAACCAATTGACGGCCCATAAATTCAGAACCGTTCAGTTCGTTGATGGCTTTAGCAGCATCCTGATCATCTTCCATTTCAACAAAAGCAAATCCTTTTGACTTACCTGTTTCACGGTCTTTGATAACCTTTACAGAAGTTACTACTCCGTAAGCAGACATTGCCTGTTCCAAATCTCCTTCCTTAACACGGTAGTTAAGGTTTCCAACATACATATTCATAGTGAAAAAATAAAAATAAATAAAATAAAAAATACTCTCTGAATGGTGATTATGAATGAGATAGGGGGATTAGAACGACAGAGAGTTTACGTAAGTGCTATGCGTACAGAAGTAAAACCTTGTAATAAAAATCACTAGCTATATTATCTATCACCAGTTCGACCACAAAGGAACGCATAAAATTTGAATAAGCAAGAAAAAAAGCGACTTTTTTTTCTTTTTTTTATTTGTGCCATTTTATTTATCTTTTATCAGGCTACTTTCTGTTGTCAATTAGTTTTTTTTAGCCTGTGTATTTGGTAATTGAAAGATTAAACACTAATTTTGCAACCTCTTTAATGAGAAAATCTGAAAGAAGTAACAATTAAATAAAATAAGTCAGAATGAATATTTCATTGCAAAACGTTGACAAGGTAAGTGCATTGCTTACTGTTAATATCGAAAAGGCCGATTATCAGGAAAAAGTAGAAAAAGTGTTGAAGACTTACCGTCAGAAAGCCAACATACCGGGTTTCCGTAAAGGCATGGTACCTATGAGTCTTATCAAAAAGCAATTTGGTAAAGCTGTGCTTGCTGAAGAAGTTGATAAGCTGATGCAGGAAAAAGTAAACGAATATATCCATGAAAACAAAGTGAATATGCTGGGTATGCCGTTGCCGAATGCTGAAAAGATGCAACCGGTGGATTTCGATACTCAGGAAAACTTTGAGTTTGTGTTCGATATCGCTTTGGCTCCTGAATTCAATGCTGAAATCACAAATCAGGATACAGTAGATTATTATACGATTGAAGTGGCTGACGAATTGGTGGAACAGCAAGTGAAGATGTACACTCAGCGTGCAGGCAAATATGATAAGGTAGAAGCCTATGAAGACAAAGACATGATTAAGGGTCTGTTGGCTGAATTGGATGAAAACGGTAATACTAAAGAAGGGGGAATTCAGGTAGAAGGTGCTGTAATGATGCCGACTTACATGAAGAACGATGACCAAAAAGCAATTTTCAACGGAGCTAAGGTTAATGACGTTTTGGTATTCAACCCTGCTACTGCATTTGATAACAACGAAGCAGAACTGTCTTCATTGTTGAAAATCAAGAAAGAAGAAGTTGCGGACGTTAAAGGTAACTTCAGCTTCCAAGTGGAAGAAATCACCCGCATGGTTCCTGCAGAATTGAACCAGGAATTGTTTGATCAGGTGTTTGGCAAAGACACAGTGAAGAGTGAAGAAGAATTCCGTGCAAAAATCAAAGAAGGAATTGCCGTTCAGTTTGAAGCAGACAGCAACTACAAGTTCTTGATGGATGTTCGTGATTACCTGACTAAGAGAGTAGGCAAACTTGAGTTCCCGGATGCTTTGTTGAAGCGCATCATGTTGCTGAATAATGAAGAAAAGGGAGAAGCGTTCGTTGCTGAAAACTACGAAAAGAGCATCGAAGAACTGACTTGGCATTTGATTAAAGAACAGCTGATTGCTGCAAATGAAATCAAGGTAGAGCAAGCAGATGTCTTGAATATGGCTAAAGAAGCTACCCGTCTTCAGTTCGCTCAGTATGGCATGTTGAACATTCCTGAAGAAATGCTCGAAAACTATGCAAAAGAAATGCTGAAGAAAAAAGAATCAGTAGAATCTTTAGTGAACCGCGCCGTAGAAAGCAAACTGGCTGCTGCTTTGAAAGAAAAAGCAACATTGAACCACAAGTCGGTTACAATGGAAGAATTCAACAAGATGTTTGAATAATATTTTGGTGAGATAAGCATTGATTGCTAAATCTTACTAAAAAAGGGGGCTTTTGACCAAAAATTTTCGTTATAAGCAAAAGTTTCGATACGTCGACCGTATTTTTTTGTACTTTTGTTTGTTTGAAAAAATGGGGTTGAAAGCCTCTTTTTGTGAATAATAACTAAACCATTAAATTATGGATGATTTTAGAAAATTTGCTACTAAGCATTTAGGAATGAGCAGCATGGTGCTGGATGATGTCATTAAGTCTCAAGGCGGATATCTGAACCCTTATATTTTGGAAGAACGTCAGTTGAATGTGACACAGCTCGATGTATTCTCGCGTTTGATGATGGACAGAATTATCTTTTTGGGTACAGAAATCAATGACTATACGGCCAATACTCTTCAGGCTCAGCTCCTTTATCTGGATTCTGTAGATTCAGGAAAAGATATATCTATTTATATTAATTCGCCGGGTGGTTCTGTTTATGCCGGATTGGGCATTTATGACACCATGCAATTTATCAATAGTGATGTGGCTACTATTTGTACCGGTATGGCTGCTTCGATGGCTGCTGTTTTGCTGGTTGCGGGAACAGAAGGAAAACGTTCGGCGCTGACACACTCTCGTGTTATGATTCATCAGCCGATGGGAGGCACTCAAGGTCAGGCTTCGGACATTGAAATTACAGCACGTGAAATAATGAAGCTGAAGAAAGAGCTTTATACAATCATAGCAGAGCATTCGCATACTGATTTTGATAAGGTGTGGGCTGATTCAGATCGCGATTACTGGATGACGGCTCAGGAAGCAAAAGAGTATGGTATGATTGACGAAGTGCTGTCTCGTAAACCGGCTCTATAATATATAAGGTATAATTACATTAATATTAAGAGAAAATTGGAAGATAGTAAAACACCAAGAACCACTCCAACATGCCGCTCCTGCCGCCTCTCTGAAAACTAGGCCGCCCCTCTTATCACCGCCCCGAATGGCTCTATTTGTGTCAGCATTTCCTAGCAGGCATACGAAATTACCAAAGAAGCCCTTCGTCAGTCGCAAGGAAAGGCTGAAGAACTCAACTTGAAAGAGTTGCCTAAACCTCAACAGATTAAAGAATTCCTGGACGAGTATGTTATCGGTCAGGATGATGCGAAAAGATATCTTTCGGTAGCTGTTTACAATCACTATAAACGTTTGCTTCAGAATGCAGACGAGGATGATGTAGAAATTGAAAAATCCAACATCATCATGGTGGGTAGTACAGGAACCGGAAAAACACTGCTTGCACGTACGATAGCAAAACTATTGCATGTTCCTTTTACCATTGTTGATGCTACTGTTTTGACCGAAGCCGGGTATGTGGGGGAAGATATTGAAAGCCTTCTGACTCGTTTGCTCCAAGTGGCGGACTACAATGTGGCTGAAGCCGAAAAAGGTATTGTATTCATAGATGAAATCGACAAGATAGCCCGTAAGGGAGACAATCCTTCCATTACCCGTGATGTAAGCGGTGAGGGAGTACAGCAAGGTTTGTTGAAATTGTTGGAAGGTTCGGTTGTCAATGTTCCGCCTCAGGGAGGACGCAAGCACCCGGATCAGAAAATGATTCAGGTCAATACCAAAAATATTCTGTTCATTTGTGGCGGAGCGTTTGATGGTATTGAACGAAAGATTGCCCAGCGTCTCAACACTAATGTTGTAGGCTACAGTGCAGCCAAAGAAACGGTAAAAATAGACCGTGGTAATATGATGCAGTATATTGCACCCCAGGATTTGAAGTCATTCGGACTGATACCCGAAATAATCGGTCGTCTGCCTATTCTTACTTATTTGAATCCGTTGGATAGAAATGCATTGCGCAGCATTCTTACGGAGCCAAAAAATTCTATTATCAAGCAGTATGTCAAACTGTTTAAAATGGATAAAATAGAATTGGTATTTCAGCCCGAAGTATTCGAATACATAGTTGACAAAGCTATCGAATACAAACTTGGAGCCCGTGGATTACGTTCCATTGTAGAGACAATTATGATGGATATGATGTTTGAATTACCATCAAAGAAGGTGAAAAGCTTCGAAGTGACGTTGGATTACGCCCAAAAACAGATGGATAAAGCAAATATCTCACGGTTGCAAAATGCTTAGTATCAATATAGTAAAGGGAGAGAGAAAGAAAAATGCAATTCTTCTGAAAAATATTACTCGAAATATTCGTGTAATTTGAGAACTTGTTTATAACTTTGTTAGACAACAAAAGATGTAAAAACAAGAACGGGGAACCGCGAAAAACTATTTGAGACAATGGAGGAGAATATAAATTTGACTAACGCACTGAAAAAGTATTTTGGATTTGATACTTTCAAGGGAAACCAAGAAGCAATTATCCGTAATTTGCTGGCGGGAAACGATACATTTGTATTAATGCCTACAGGTGGCGGAAAATCATTATGTTATCAGTTGCCTTCACTCATCATGGAAGGAACGGCAATTGTTATATCTCCTTTAATTGCATTAATGAAAAATCAGGTGGATGCCATGCGTAACTTCAGCGAAGAAGACGGAGTGGCTCATTTTATCAATTCTTCATTAAACAAGTCGGCTATCGACCAGGTAAAATCAGATATTTTGAGCGGGAAGACCAAACTGCTCTATGTGGCTCCCGAGTCATTGACGAAGGAAGAAAACGTAGAGTTTCTGAGAGGCGTGAAGATTTCTTTTTATGCAGTAGACGAGGCACACTGTATCTCGGAATGGGGACACGATTTCCGTCCCGAGTACCGTAGGATCCGTCCTATTATAAATGAAATAGGAAAGGCACCTGTCATTGCGCTTACAGCTACAGCTACTCCGAAAGTTCGTATGGACATTCAGAAGAACTTGGGAATGCTGGATGCGGCAGAATTTAAATCTTCATTCAATCGTCCGAATCTTTATTATGAAGTACGCCCCAAAACGAATAATATCGACCGTGACATTATTAAGTTTATCAAGGCAAATTCAGGCAAGTCAGGCATTATTTACTGCATGAGCCGTAAGAAAGTAGAAGAACTGGCAGAAATATTGCAAGCCAACGGCATCAATGCCCGTGCTTATCATGCCGGTATGGATTCGGCAACACGCACCGCCAATCAGGATGGTTTCCTGAAAGAAGACATCGACGTAATTGTAGCTACTATCGCTTTTGGAATGGGCATTGACAAGCCTGATGTGCGTTTTGTGATACACTATGATATTCCTAAAAGTCTGGAAGGCTATTACCAGGAAACTGGTAGAGCCGGACGTGATGGGGGAGAAGGTATGTGTATTACATTTTATTCCAATAAAGATTTGCAGAAACTGGAAAAGTTTATGCAGGGAAAACCGGTGGCGGAACAGGAAATAGGCAAACAGCTGTTGCTTGAAACAGCAGCATACGCCGAATCGTCGGTATGTCGTCGCAAATCGTTATTACATTATTTTGGTGAAGAGTTTACAGAAGATAATTGTGGAAATTGTGATAACTGTTTAAATCCTAAAAAGCAAGTGGAGGCTCAGGATTCATTGTGTGCCGTGATTGAAACAATCATAGCGGTAAAAGAAAACTTTAAAGCAGATTATATAATAGACATTCTTCTGGGTAAGGAAACTACGGAAGTACTTGCTCATAAACATGAAGAGCTTGAAGTATTCGGCTCGGGCATGGGGGAAGAAGATAAAACGTGGAATGCTGTCATTCGCCAAGCGTTGATAGCCGGTTATTTAAGCAAAGATGTCGAGAACTACGGATTACTGAAGGTGACTTCGGCAGGGCATAAGTTCCTGAAGAATCCGAAATCGTTCAAGATAGTGGAAGATAATGATTTTGAAGAGGAAGAAGAAGAAACTCCGGTTCGGGGAGGTGCTTCATGCGCAGTAGACCCTGTGCTTTATTCCATGCTGAAAGATTTGCGCAAGAAGCTGTCGAAGAAGCTGGATGTTCCTCCTTATGTTATATTCCAAGATCCTTCTCTGGAGGCAATGGCAACCATCTATCCCGTTACGCTGGAAGAACTTCAGAATATTCCGGGAGTGGGTGCAGGCAAAGCTAAACGTTACGGTCAGGAGTTCTGTGTATTAATAAAGAAGCACTGCGAAGAAAATGAGATTGAACGTCCGGAAGATTTGCGTGTCCGTACTGTTGCTAACAAATCTAAGTTGAAGGTATCTATCATTCAGGCTATCGACCGCAAGGTTGCTCTTGATGATATTGCCGTATCCAAAGGACTGGAATTCAGTGAACTGTTGGATGAGGTAGAAGCTATCGTTTATTCGGGTACTAAGTTGAATATTGACTATTTCCTCGAAGAAATTATGGATGAAGACCACTTGGATGATATCTATGATTATTTCAAAGAGTCTACAACCGATAAAATAGACGATGCAATGGAAGAATTGGGTGACGACTATACTGAGGACGAAATCCGTTTGGTTCGTATCAAGTTCATTTCTGAAATGGCAAACTAAGCAAAGGATTAATATACAAAGAAAGCCGGGTTTCTAAGTAGAATCCGGCTTTCTTTATATTGTATCGTTAATTACTATTAAATATAATACTTCTACTAATTTATTTAGTAGATTGTATTAAACTTTGCTTATATTTGTAGTGTATCTAACTGATAAACAAAGAAAAAAATGAAAAAACTGACAGCAAAGGAAGAAGAGATTATGAATATCTTTTGGCAACACGGACCAATGTTTATTCGTGAGATGCTGGCCTTTTATAAGGAACCTAAGCCTCATTATAATACCGTGGCTACTTTGGTAATACTGTTGGTTGAGTAAGGATTTGTAACTTTTCGTGGGTGGGGTAATAGTTATCGCTATGATGCGATAGTCTCGGAGAAAGAATACAAAGGGGCGGCATTGAGTGATGTTATTTCGCAATATTATGACAACTCTTATACTCGGGTAGTGTCACAGTTCATTGAGGAGGAGAAAATGGGACTGGATGAACTGAAGGCGTTGATAGCAAAAATTGAAAAAGGATAGGAATAAAAGAAATCGTTATGACTGCTTTTATTATTTATATATTGAAAAGCACCCTCTGTCTGTCTGCGTTTTATTTGTTGTACCGATTGCTGTTCAGGGGAACCACTCATTTTCGGTTTAATCGCCGGGTCTTGTTGTTGGGCTTGTTGGTGTGTTCATTACTTCCTTTGGTACATTTCACTTTAGAGGAAGAATTACCTGTGCATCGTTCGTTGCGTATGTTGGATGAGGCATTGACTAAAGTTACTTTGCCCCAAACAAGACTGGCTGAGGTGGGAGCGGTTGTTTCTGCCGATGCCGGAGAAAGTACATTTCTTTATTCCCGGTTTTTCTTTTTTCTTTATGTCGGGGGGTGTTCTTTTGTTTTGCTCCTGTTTTTGGCGGCATACATCCGTATGTGGCATCTGATAAAAAGCGCTTCCGTATATCGCGAAAGTGGTGTATGTTGGATAGTGACGGACAGGCAGATAAGCCCCTTTAGTTGGGGAAATTATATTGTGATGAACCGTAAGGATTATGAAGCTTATCCGTTGATACGCTTGCACGAACAGATGCATGTATTTTATGGCCACTCGTGGGATAGCCTTTGGATGCAGTTATTACAGGTTTTCCACTGGTTCAATCCGGTGGTATGGCTGTGGCAGAAAGAGTTGCGTGACCTGCATGAGTATCAGGCAGACCATGGAGTAATCAGTTGTGGTATTGATGTAAAAACATATCAATTATTATTGGTGGAAAAAGCTGTGGGCACAAGGCTCTACTCTATGGCCTGCGGTTTCGACCATTGTTCACTTAAAAAACGTATAACTATGATGATGGAAAGAAAAACACCCGGATGGAAGCGCTTGTATATCTTGATAGCGTTTCCGTTGGCTGCGGGAGCCGTGTTCGTTTTCGCCCAGCCTAAAGTAGATGCGGCTTTACAAACAGTAGTAGTGAGACAGGCGGCCATGTGCGACAGCAGTTCGCTGAATATGTCGGTTTCGGCGGCTGATTATGCTGGACTGGCGCCGGATGCCGTTGCATTTGATGTGTATGTTAACCAGCGCAACCAGTTGATGATTGGCGTTTTTGACAAGATGGATGTGGTAAAGTTGGAAGGATTGGCAGATGCTGTATCGAAGAGATTGGTAGCCGACTTCTCTTCCCGATATGCCAAGAACAAGGAGGTGCCGCAGATAGTGGCTTGCATCACAGCCGACCGGAATGCGAAGATGGGTTGCGTTTACGAGACCAAGCAGCAGATAAGTCGCGGATATGAGTTGGCTTTGCGTGAGTTGAGTGCGGAGTATTCTGCCGAACTGTTGCAGCATAGTCTTTCCAACCGGATTGTTTATAATCCTCCCCGGTCTTATGGAAATCCGGTTGCAAAAGTGGCGGATAAAAACAAGCGCTTGGAAGGATTTGGCATCACGATTTTCATGGAAGGAGAAGAGAAAAGAAGTTTGAGAGATTTTACTTTACAGGAATTGGAATCTGAAATAGCTTCCTTGCTTGAAAGGGTGGACATATCGAAAAACGTGATATCCATCGGTCTGAATGTGCCGAAGGATGTGCAAGAAGGTATGGTGTATGATGTCAAGCAGGTGTTGCGTAAGTTGTATCTTTTGAAGGTCGATGTAGCTCATTAAATCTTGAGAATTGACTTCTGCCGGTGATAGTAATGAAGTTTAGAAAAAAACTGCTTTCACACAAAACGAGGCGTAACTTGTTGATATATAGTGTAGAGAGGTGAAATGTACTATACGCTATGTGTGAAGGCAGATTTCACAAACTTTATTTGGATGTTCAATCAGGGATGTCTTATTTGCTGTTGTGGCCATTGCCACTCCGAAAAGACCTTGGAGTTTTTAAAAAAGTTCAAGGTCTTTTTTTTAAACTTCTTGTTCTTTTTACAAAACTTCTTGTTCTTTTTAAGGGACTGTATACTGATTTATTAAATTGGGTTTGTTTGTCTGTATCTCCAATCATCTTCCCCACTTTTTTTGAATATAGAGAATTTGTACTATTTTTGTTTTTGGAAATGACAATAGGTACTTTGTCCCATTCAGATATTTGCTGAAATGAGCACTCTAGGACTAAATTAAATCTATTAAAATACGAATGAAAACGAATCTGATTTGTGTATTGCTTTTATCCTTTTTCTTAGTAAAAATGGATGCTTTTGCTCAAAAAGCAGTTATTAAAGTAGCTTGCGTTGGAAATAGTATTACTTATGGAGCTAACATTCCCAATCGCAATAAAAATAGTTATCCGGCTCAGTTGCAAGCTTATTTGGGAAGTGATTACGAGGTCAGGAATTATGGAATTTCGGGTTGCACTCTTTTGTCAAAAGGGGATTATCCTTATGTAAAGACCCGTGCATTTGCAGACTCACATACATTTCAGCCGGATATTGTGCTCATAAAATTAGGAACCAATGATACCAAACCTCAAAACTGGCAATATAAAGATGATTTTATAGGAGATTATCAGCGACTTATTGATAGTTATAAATCATTACCTTCACATCCGCGTATCATTTTGCTGACTCCTGTCCGTTGCTTTCTGACGGATGATTCCTCCATCAGTGCAGAGCGGATAGCTGCTTCGGTTCGTCCTATGATAGAAGAGATTGCATGGAAAAACAAGTTAGAAATACTCAACCTGTTTAATTTGTTGGGTGACCAATGGGAATCACATCTTTTACCGGATCGCTTGCATCCGTCTTCTATCGGTGCCGGAAAAATGGCTCGTCAAATAGGTTCTTATTTGATTCTTACTGCAGGGTGTACAGAACAAGATAAAGCTGATTGGTTGCAAGGTAAAGAAGAATTTAATTTTCATGGTTTCTGTGGATATCAGTTTGATTGTGACGGGGCTGCTTGCAAGATTGTGAAACCTTATAAGGAGGCGAAAGGAAAGCCGTGGGTGATGCGTGCTCGATTTTGGGGACATCAACCTCAAACGGATATTGCGTTGTTGGAACAGGGATTTCATATTGCCTATTGTGATGTGGCTGATATGTATGGGGCGGACAAAGCTGTCAAACGTTGGAATAAATTGTATGCAAAGATGGTAAAAGAAGGCTTCCATAAGAAAGTTGTTTTGGATGGTATGAGCCGGGGAGGATTGATTGTCTACAACTGGGCTGCACAAAATACTGATAAAGTTGCCTGTATCTATGCGGATGCGCCGGTGATGGATATTAAAAGCTGGCCGATGGGGAGAGGTGCTTCGGAGGGGTCGGATGATGATGTTCGGCAATTGCTTTCAGCATATGGATTTTCAAATGAAGAAGCAGCTTTAAAGTGGCGGAAAAATCCGGTGAATCATGCCGGGAAAATAGCAAAAGCCGGTATTCCTTGCTTGCACGTTGTGGGCGATGCGGACAAGGTTGTTCCGGTTAGTGAAAATACAGCTGTATTTGAAGAAGAAATGGAACGTTTGGGAGTTCCTGTTACTGTGATACATAAACCGGGAGTAGGGCATCATCCTCATTCGTTGAATAACCCCGAACCTATCGTACATTTTATTTTATCGGCTTTACATCGTCTCCCCAATGAATGTATCCATGCTGTTCCCGGGAATGAGTTCCGTTCCGGGGCCGGATGGGTAAAAGGCGTTGAATGGCATGAGGTGGATGCAGATATTAAAGCAACTTTTTCAAACAGTAAGCTGAAATTATTGCTGTTTGGTAATTCCATTACTCAGGGATGGGGAGGCACCCGAAAAGCTGTAGCCTATAAGCCCGGCAAAAAGGCAATGGATAGAGAACTTGGTGAGAAGACGTGGGAAAGTGCGGGAATATCGGGTGACCGTACTCAGAATCTTCTTTGGCGTATCCGCTATGATGATTATAATTGTTGTAAACCGGAGGTTGTTGTGATAGCTATCGGCATTAATAATTTAATATCAGGTGAAAATACACCGGAAGAAGTGGCGGAAGGTATTGTCGCTGTTACAAAGGAAGCGGTTATTGCTTTCCCCGATTCTCGTATCCTTCTTTTAGGTCTTCTCCCCGCAGGTAAGGAGAAAGGAAGTGCAATTCGCATGAGTTGTGATAAAATTCATGCCATATTGAAAAAAAAGAAATTGGCTGGCGCTGAATATGTGAATCCTACCGAATGGTTCTTGGATGCAGATGGAAGAATACGTGACGAACTTTATAGCGGTGATTATACACACTTGACGGAGGAAGGATATAAATTAATGGCTGATAAAATAATGAAGGCTTTGTTAGAGCAGGGTTGATTATTTTTTTTGCTAAATTTTCTTTCACCCTAACAAAAAAATATTCTATCATTTTCCGGTATTGAATAAAACTCGTATATTTGCACGCAATAAATTCAAAACGCATTAAGCCCTATGTCATTTATTGCAGATAAAATTGTAATGGACGGATTGACTTACGATGATGTATTGTTAATCCCAGCCTATTCTGAAGTTTTACCCAAAACAGTCGAACTCTCGACTAAGTTCTCACGCAACATCGAGTTAAAAGTACCTTTTGTGACTGCCGCCATGGATACAGTCACTGAGGCTAAAATGGCTATTGCCATCGCTCGTGAAGGCGGTATCGGTGTTATTCATAAAAACATGTCTATAGAAGAGCAGGCACGTCAGGTAGCTATCGTAAAACGTGCTGAGAATGGTATGATTTATGATCCCGTAACTATTAAGAGAGGTTCTACCGTGAGAGATGCTTTGGCGCTGATGGCTGAGTATAGAATCGGTGGTATTCCTGTAGTGGACGATGAAAGATATTTGGTCGGTATTGTCACCAATCGTGACCTTCGTTTTGAGAAAGATATGGATAAGCGTATCGATGAAGTAATGACGAAAGATAATATTGTTACTACCAACCAGACTACCGATATGGAAGCTGCTTCACAAATTTTGCAGGAACATAAGATTGAGAAGTTGCCCGTAGTGGACAAAGATGGTAAACTGGTAGGCTTGATTACTTATAAGGATATTACAAAGGCAAAAGATAAACCAATGGCTTGTAAAGATGCCAAAGGAAGACTGCGTGTGGCTGCCGGTGTCGGTGTGACGGTGGATACAAAATAGATTAAGGAGTCATAGGAATCTGCCGGTGCAACTGAAATATTAATAGATAAAAAAATTGAAAAATAACAGTTT
>ENA-ORKQ01000069-ORKQ01000069.1-human-gut-metagenome-genome-assembly--contig:-NODE-69-length-19952-cov-5.47947_pt1 | contig 19952 bp, 16 predicted proteins | sample MGYA00243060_ERZ508809 | MGnify/ENA primary metagenome ERZ508809 (study PRJEB26277, sample SAMN04329829) | human gut metagenome | biome: human-associated habitat | host: Homo sapiens | place: USA... | reverse complement strand
CAGCTCTACACGCTTCAACACTTCCTTAGCCAAACGGGTACGTTCTTAGGCCGGCATCTTTCTATAGAGCAAAGGAAGCTCTACATTGTCAATCACATTCAATGAGTTAATCAGATGGAAAGACTGGAAAACAAAACCAAGTGTCTTGTTACGAAAAGCCGCCAATTCTTTGTCTTTCATATTTTCTACCGACGTACCGTTTATCTCAATCTTACCGCTACTGGGTGCATCCAACAGCCCCATGATATTCAAGAGAGTAGATTTTCCACATCCTGAGGGACCCATGATACTCACAAACTCACCTTTTTCCACATCCAGATTTACATTCTCAAGTGCCAAGGTCTCAATTTCATTAGTACGTTAAATCTTGTTAATGCCGGTTAATTTAATCATTGCCATAATCATTTTATTTTAAATTGTTATTATTATCTTCATTAAAAGTTCGCTGTTGTCTTTCAACATTCAAAAGTTATGCCAAAAGTATAAATTATTTATTATCAATATTTTGCGCTTCATACAAAGTGTCCGTTATCGAACACTCTGCCCGATTTTGTGCGCATCGGAAACTATTCGTCACGCAAAGCATCGGCAGGCAAGATATGCGAGGCACGCTTCACCGGTATATAAGTACCTATCAATGCGATAACAAGCAAGATGATATAAGTCATCAGTGTAACGATGCAGAAATGCATCACCGGCTGATTTTGCCAATAACTCATATCAAGTATTGCCCTCTTTACTCCCGAAGAGAAAAATCCACTCTCATGCACCTGATGGAAAACCACCGGAAGAGCTACCACAAAAGCAACCGTTACCAATAAAAATGCTTCCGCTAAAAATTGATTACGCACAGCATTTTCAGATGCTCCCATACTGCGCATAATACCTATCTCCTGACGACGCGCATTGCAACGAATCCAGAAAGTACCTACCATACCCAAGAAAATACAGAGCAACGCAAATCCGGCTAACGAATATTTCAGGCGGAGTTGATTGATGACACCGCTTCTCTGCGCATACATATAACTCACCTCTTCAAACGATTCAAGCCCGGAACAATAGAAATTACCAGCCTTAAGCAAAGGCATCACTTCCTTTTTGAAACGCTGTTCAAAAGCGTTGGCATCTACTCCTTCTTTCAGCGAAAAAGTGATGCTGTACCTCCAATTCATATAAGTCTTCCCTTGTATCTCATTATATACCCACACCAATAAAGGATAAGGTTGTTCATAATTGCGATGCTTATAATCTTGAAAGACACCTGCAATTTCATAACTGCTCTTATCATGAGAATATACTTTTTGCCCTGTCACATCCGTTTTTCCAAAAAGAGCCCGGGCCAGAGCCTCTGATAAAAATACTTTTTGACGTGTCGCCGCATCTGCCGGTATATTTATATCAGCCCCCGTAAAAGCATCTTTCATGCCATAAGTGCGAAACATATTACTACCGTCTTGCAGATAAAATTCATAATATTGTGTATGTATATATTTATCATTCTTGATATCCGCCGTATCATTATATATTTGTGTTCCATTCCACGAACCGGAATTAGGAAAGCTGGCACTGGAAGCAATAGAGAAATCTTTCATCTCAGGCAGGTCGCGCACCACACGAATAATACGATTATAAGATTCTTTACAAATGGAATCTGTATTCATTTCTGCTTGATAATTCCCATTGGAAGATTCATAATTCCCTATCTTCACCACATATCTGTTATGGGCATCATACCCCGAAGCTATAAGTTTATCGGCAGTCAGAATATAAATGGGGTCAATCACTGTCCAAAGGAAAAAACTGACAATGACCAATTCTATAAATATCCAGCCATTCATTCTGCGCTGGTTCCATAGTTGGCATATTATTTTCTTTATCATAATCGTATTTTTGTATTAACGTTTAGTATTAAGAGACTGAATAATGGTATGCCGCAAAGACCATAAGGCAGGCACGAATGCCGATATCAGATTGAGCAACACACAAAGCACAAAAGCAAAACTGAAAATCCATGGGTTGAACAGCATCTCGAAAGAAAGAAACGGTGTTTTGGCAGGGTCATTTACCCAATCGTCAAACAAATTAAGTATCCAGTCACTTGCAGTCAGTACAATTAAATAGGATAGTAAAATACCAATCAAACCACCCAGACAAGTCAGTAACAGATTTTCCCATAACACCTGTCCCAACAATATTTTATTGGTGGCTCCATACGCCCGGCGTACCCCCAACTCACACAAGCGATGATCCATACGCGATGAAATCATGCCACTCAAGTTCATGGCGGGAATAAAAAGCAAAGCCAGCAATATATAAATCAATCCTTTCAACAGTTCCCCCCAATCAGGCGCCTCACAGGAATTCTTTCGGAATGTACTTTTCCAGAAATCATCGGGTTGTTGCATTAAATCATTTTCATATTCGGAAGTCTGAAGATTGTATTTACGAAATACATCCTGTACTTCGGCACGCAAAGCTTCTTTATCGGCCGGTGTCGGAGCAAGCATATAAATATGGACATTACCTATCAGTTTCTCACCCTCAAACGTTCGGGACACCCATGAGTATAAAAACAAAGGTATCCATAAGTCACCTGCCGTATCAGGAGTGGCATTCGACACATCTTGCACAATTCCACACACACGAAACTCCTTACCATTGAAGGTAAAATATTTCCCTACTACATCTGTCGAAGCAAAAATGCGTTTAGCAAGGCTTTCCGACAAAACAGCTACAGGCAAACCGGCATCTACATCAGCCTGAGTAAAAGGTTTTCCGGTCAAAAAGCGAAAAGAGAACACAGACCAGAACCCGGAATCAGCATAGTATGGATTTACATCCATTACCTCATTCTTATCAGGCAAGGCTATCGTATTATAACCCATAAAATCCAGCGTACCGGCACCGATAGCTTCCAAATTAGGCAAATTTTTCAACATTTTATCCACCAGATAGTAGGAAGCACCGCCATTGCAATTCCAACTTTCCTTATTTGTCTTAGGATAACATTTCATTGCCTTAATCGTTAGCATCCTATCGCGGTTGTATTCCGGATAAATCGGAGCAAATTTCACATAAAAGATAATAAACATAGTCATGGTTAAAGCAATGGAAAGACCCGTACCCACCACATAGATAGAAGTAAAAAGTTTGTTTTGCTTTATCAGTGTCCATGCTTGTTTTAAATATAGTTTTATCATATCAAGAATAAATATTAAATTACATTTTATTTAGATGAAGAACCCGGTTTCTTTACCGGATTCTTCATCAATCCCCCACGAAACACTTATTTACTTTAAAAAGAGAGTTTTATTCCTTCGTTTATGTTGCAACTGTTCCTACTTGACTATCAGCTAGCTTTTGTAATTATAATTGCTCATATCACTGCCCACCACTTTATCACCGGGTTGCAATCCGCGCACCACCTCCACATATTCAAAGTTGCTGTCGCCAAGTTGTACCTTACGCTTTATTATCTCATTATCACTGTCCTGCACGAACAATTCATATTCGCCACGACCTACATAATAAGAAGCATTTGCTATTCTCATCACATCTTCTTTCACGGCATTCATTACATATACATCTGTTTTCAATCCTGAACGGAGACGTTTGTTATTATCCTCCACCAACTGGACTGTAAACGAAATTACACCATTCTTTGACAACGGCGTAACACTGCTCACGATGCCTTCCAATTTTTCATTGCCGATTTTGACAATGGCACGTCCTCCTGCCGCCACACGGTCGCCATAAGTATCGGCTATTTCACCTTCCACTTTAAAATGACTCAAATCTGAGATGACAGCCACCTGTGTGCCTTGCGGCACCTGTGCACCGACCTGATTATTAATATAAGTAAGAATAGCTTTGCGTGGCGAACGGATTTGGGCATCATCCAATGTCCGCTTCATTTCGGCCAGACTCTTTGCGAAGATATTAAATTCCAGTTCTTTCACTTTAAGGTCGGCTGCCTTGACTTCTTTTTCATTTGCATATTGCTGGCGGAGCTGTTCCAATTCCAATTTTCCCGTATTAAAGTTCAACTCTGCCTGACGTACCTTATCCGTAGTACCGGAACCCAAACTATCCAAATAACGTTCATTACGAAGCTCTACTTCCATACGGTTCAACTTCATGGCAGAAATTTTCACCTGCATTGCCAAATCACTCAGATACGTATTATTGTTCACCTTCAACTGTTCCAGCTGATAACGCTTCATCTGCTCTTCATCCAGCAATTTCTTATATTCCGTTTCCGTACTCTGAAGGTCCAGTTTAAGAATCGGCGTCCCCACATCCACACTGTCTCCTCCCTTACGATAAACTTCCACAATACGGGTATTGATGGGAGAGTTGATGATTTCCTCAAAAGCCGGAACAACCTTACCGGAAGCACTCACACTTACCTCAATTATCCCTGTATCCACTTCCGAGAATACCAAATCCTTCCGATTCACACTACTCCGCATGAAAGAAATCAGCAAAGCGATGCATACGATGCCGGCAACACCTATAACACCATATTTAATCAACATTTTCTTACGCTCTTTATCACGTACTTCTTTTGGAATTTCTCTGTCCATAATTTATCGTTATTTTATTATTTTTTTCATATCAAATCTAAAGCAACATTCATGCCAAAACACCAATAATCTGATTATCAATCATAAAACAAAAAGAAAGGGTGTCCGATATCGAACACCCTGTACGTTTTTAAACTTCTGCAAACGGACATTCATGATTCCGTTTCATCGCAGACGCAATATATCTCCCACCTTCGGCGCTGCATCCTCAGGCTTCATTTTATTCATTTTATATAAATTCTTCAGACGAATTCCGTATTTCTGTGCAATGGAGTACATTGAATCTCCGCTGCGTACCACATGAACAACATGCTCTTTGTCGGCACGACGGTGTTTCTTATCCAAATAGATAATATCTCCCGGTTTCAACACATATCCTTTATACAAGTCATTGTACTTTCTCAGTTTACGCTGACTGATATCGAACTCTTTCGACAGACTTTTAAAAGTATCTCCGCTACGCACCACAATATACAGCAAATCATTTGCCAAATAAGGCTGATGCGGATTTGGAAACTCTTTCATCCACTTGATACCGTCACGGGTATCGAATTTATGTAAGTTATACAGTTCGATAATGTCAATCAAACGATAAGCATAGCGAGGATCTGTTGCATATCCGGCTTTTTTCAACCCATGTGCCCAACCTTTATAATCTGTTATCTTCAATTTGAACAAAAAGGCATAACGCGAACGCCCTTTTAGAAATTTGGAATGGTCTTCATAGGAGTCACGCGGATGCTTGTAAGCACGGAAGCATTCATTACGGGCATCATCATCATAACGCACTGTACGCCCTGTCCAGTCACCTCCGCACTTAATGCCGAAATGATTGTTCGACTTACGGGATAAAGCACTTTTTCCGGCTCCCGATTCCAACAATCCCTGTGCCAATGTAATGCTGGCAGGAATGCGATAACGCTTCATTTCCTCCACAGCTATATCCTTATACTTATGAATGTATTCTTCGTATTGACGATTACGCGTCTGCGCCTGCGCCGTAAAAAGACAGAATCCGCACAGCACAACAATGATAATATATCTCAACGTCGTTTTCATCTTTCAGAACTGTTCCAATATTTGTATTCGTTTTTCGATGGGAGGATGTGTCGCAAAAAGCCCGCTCAACCCACTCAATGCACTTGTTGCCTGCTTGCCCGGATGCTGAATAAAAAGTTGAGCCACATCTTCACGCTTCACAGCTTCTATATCGGGATCGGCCGATATTTTACGCAAAGCACTTGCCAAAGCCAAAGGATTCTTGGTCATCTCCGCCGAACCTGCATCTGCCAAATACTCGCGTTTGCGCGAAATGGCAAAGCGCATCAAGATGGCAAAGAAATAACCGACAGCCGCAACCAACATGGTCAGCAGAAGAATCAAAGCCGCCCCTCCCTTGTCATCACGTTTACGTGTAAAGGAAGAATAATAAGCAGAGCGCAATGCTATCTGTGCCAGCATCGAGAAAATTCCCACAAACACGATGGAGATGATAAGCAAACGTACATCATGATTACGGATATGAGACAATTCATGGGCTATAACTGCCTCCAGTTCTTCATCATTCAGCTTCTCAATGATACCTTTAGACAATGTTACGGTATAACTCTTTTTATTTATACCACTGGCATAAGCATTCAGTGAATCATCATTTATGATGTTGATTTTAGGCATCGGCATCCCCTGACTCATACAAAGATTCTCCACCAGATTATAGACACGTTTATTTTCTTTCCGTTCCAACGGTCGGGCACCCGTAGCAGCGTTGATGATGGAAGTATTGGCAAAGTAGGCAATCAGAAACCAAATGAATACGCCTCCCAATACATAAGGAGCCATTTCTATAAATAAAGCCACTGACCGGTCGGTGACACCTACCTGATAATAATGGGGTGCATCACCTTGTGTCAAATAAACCAGCAAATAACAAAACACGAACAAAAGCCCTACTACCAGGCAGGGAAACAAACAGAGCAGAAGCAGCGAACGAAAGTTATTCCTGCTCTGCTGTGTGTGTATGCCAACATATTGCATCGTCCTTAAAATTTAATTTTAGGAGCTTCCTCCAAAGCTGCACGTTGCTCTCCCAAGTCAAACATCACTTCTTTACGGAAACCGAACATACCTGCCAGAATATTGGAAGGGAATGTCTCTACTGCATTATTATATTCTTTGGTAGCAGAATTAAAATAACGGCGCACGGAAGAAAGCTTATTTTCCAAATCGGCTATTTCCTCCTGCAACTGAAGAAAGTTTTGGTTTGCTTTCAAGTCCGGATAGGCTTCCAATGTTATTTTCAATCCACTCAAAGCAGAAGACAAGGCATTCTCTGCTACAATTTTCTCGTCAATGGTTTTGGCACCGATAGCCCCGTTGCGGGCATTGATAACCCGCTCCAACGTATCTTTTTCGTGAGCCGCATATCCTTTTACTGTTTCCACCAGCTGAGGTACCAGGTCATGGCGCTGCTTTAGCTGAACATCGATGTCAGCAAACGCATTCTCGCGGTTATTACGCATTTTAACCAATGAATTATACATGGAAACCAACCAGGCTGCCAAGATAACGACTACTACAATCACAATAATTGCTGTCATAATTTTCTCGTTTTAAATTGTTGTTACCTGCAAACATACTGATTTTATCCGGCAGTATGTATTCTTTTTCAAATAATTTACGTTTTTACTCAAATTCCAATGAACCAAAGAAATCGGGTCTGTGGAAATCCGGCTTTTCTATGTTGATGGGGTTCCACGACAAGAAATGTGGAGTTTGCAATTCATCACCGCACTTATAGAAGTTAGCCTTTATCGTCTGTCCGTCCAATGAAGTAATCCGGTGCTTAAAGAATACTGTATAAGGAATGACCAAAGCCACTTCCCAAGTACATTCCCCTATCCGTTCTTCAAAAGGCGTACGGCCCAAGCTCGACCAACGAGACACTTTTTCCATCACTTCACGCGGTGCATGTTCCCGATTATTCCGCTCTGCTCCTGCCCCGACCAAAAATGTGCCGATACAGCTGCACTCCATATTGTAATACACACCATCGCCTGCGGGAATTGAAAAAAACTCCATACACGAATCAGTCCAGACCGCTCCGTTATCTTCTCCATATTTGGCACGAACACTGCCTTCGGTCACTTTATAATGTATTAAAATGGAATCGGCCGTATGCGCGATGCGAAAAGCAGCTTCAGGATGATAAGGATATTCCTTCCAATTTACAATATCTATCTTTTGAAACGATACGCCTTCATTGTCCAATACTTGAGGCACGGCTTGTGCATCATTGACTGATGCAGTTATTTTCTTGACTTTCATGGTTTTCTTTTTTAGATTATTGAATTTGTTTTGATTTTGTTCTCGCAAACATACAAAAAAGAGTCGACACTCGGAAAGAATCTTTCTTTTTTCGAGAATGATGAAAGGATTATTTTCTATCTTTGTCCTGCAAAAGAAAAACTTAATTTACATTTTACACAATATCTAAAAAACTACTTAATTTATGAAATCAGTTAACCGAATCTGTTTAATGATGATTCTTTGCTGTGTATGTTGTATAAACATTGCACAAGCTGCTGTTAATCCCAAACCTTTTGTTATCCCGGAACTGAAAGAATGGAAAGGCAACGAAGGCAAATTCATTCCTACCGAACAAACCCGCATTGTTTACCCAAAAGGAAATTCTGAATTGCAACGCATCGCCCGGATGCTGGCAGATGACTGCAATACCTTATTTAATCATACTCCGCAGATAGTGGAAGGAAAAGGAAAGAAAGGCGACCTCATTCTTTCACTTAAAAAAGACAAATCATTAGGACAAGAAGGATACGCCATTCGCGTTACCGACCGAATCGAGCTGACCGCCCCCAAAGCCATCGGTGTATATTGGGGAACACGTACCCTGCTGCAGATAGCCGAACAAAACAAAGAAGACCTGGCTCTTCCCAAAGGTGAAATCCGTGATTATCCCGACTATGCCATGCGTGGATTTATGATTGATTGCGGACGAAAATTCATTCCCATGTCTTATTTGCGCGATTACGTGAAAATCATGGCATACTACAAAATGAACACACTGCAAATTCATCTGAACGATAATGGATTTAAACAGTATTTTGAACAGGACTGGAACAAGACTTATGCAGCTTTCCGCCTGGAATCGGATACTTATCCCGGACTCACGGCACGTGACGGATTCTATACAAAAAAAGAATTTATCGATTTGCAGAAGTTGGCAGAAGAATGTTTCGTCGAAATCATCCCGGAAATAGATGCGCCTGCCCACACATTGGCATTCAGCCATTATAAACCCGAAATAGGAAGTAAAGAGTATGGAATGGATCATCTGGATTTGTTCAATCCCGAAACATATAAATTCATGGACGGACTCTTTAAAGAGTATTTGGAAGGAGAAGAACCTGTCTTCCGTGGTCCACGCGTACACATCGGCACAGATGAATACTCAAACAAAGACAAAAAAGTAGTGGAAAAATTCCGTGAGTTTACAGACCATTATATCCGTTATGTAGAAGGCTTCGGAAAACAAGCCTGTGTATGGGGAGCATTGACACATGCCAAAGGAGAAACTCCCGTAAAAGCCGAAAATGTAATTATGAGCGCCTGGTATAACGGATATGCAGAGCCTAAAGAAATGGTTAAACAAGGATACAAACTTATTTCCATTCCCGACGGTTTTCTTTATATCGTACCTGCTGCCGGTTATTATTATGATTATCTGAACACGGAAGAGCTATATAACTCCTGGACTCCTGCCCACGTAGGTAAAGCTGTTTTCGAAGAAAAAGATCCTGCCATCCTGGGAGGTATGTTTGCAGTATGGAATGACCATGTAGGAAACGGTATCTCTACCAAAGATATTCATCACCGCACGTTCCCGGCTTTACAAACTTTAGCCGTAAAAATGTGGACGGGAACTGCAACTTCACTTCCGTATAATGAATTCAACCGCATGCGCGAAACGTTGAGCGAAGCACCGGGAGTAAACCAAATGGGACGTATCGGCAATGCGCCGGGACTGGTATACGAACAAGCCAATGTTGCTCCCAAAAGCCGCACACCACATCGTGAAATCGGTTACGGTTATCGTGTGACATTTGATGTGGAAGGTGCAGCAGAAACACCGGGAACCGAACTGTTCCGTTCACCGGATGCCGTATTCTATCTGTCCGACCCTATACGTGGAATGTTAGGTTTTGCACGTGACGGATATTTAAACACATTCAGTTACAATATCCAACCGGGCCAACGTTTAAATATCGGTATAGAAGGAGATAACAAAGCAACACGTCTGTTTATCAATGGAAAATTAGTAGAAGAACTGAATATCCAACAACGTTTCTTTGATAAAGAAGGAAAAACAAAAATGAATTATGTCCGCACACTGGTATTCCCATTAGAACAGGCAGGAGAATTCAAAAGTAAAATATCCAACTTGAAAGTTTACAAGAAATAAACTGAAATCGACCGTCTTTTATTATCCGGACACGGATTTTACGGACATAAGGAGCCGAGCTCTTGAATCCGTAAAATCCGTGTTGTTTATTCGTGAAGAGCAGGAATTATCTCCTGCTGTTACTATTATTATTCTTCTTCATTCCTTGTCTTTTACCCATCTCCTTTCTCATTTTATCTCCGATTCTTTTTTCCATATTATACATTTTCTGTATTTGTTTCGGTGATAGGAATTTACGGAATTCATTATAATATTTCTCACGAATATCCAGCATCTTGCGGCTCTGAGCAAAACGAGCCTTTATTACTTGTTCTACTTCTGCATCCGTAAGCGTAGAACGAGGAGCACGCGGATTCATATCGCGGACAGCACGCATTTCTTCCATATATTTGGTGTATACAGGTTTAAACTTAGCAGTCTCCGCATCATCCAATGCCAGTGCATTTATGAGCTGATTACATTGCATTTTCTGCATCTGTTCCTGACCGAACTGCTTTCTGTCCATCTTTCCTTCTTTTTTACCTTGTGCAAATATTGCCATTTGACTACCCATAAAGAGAGCTACCAACACCATAAAAAACTTTTTTGTCTTCATAATCTATTACTTTTTAAATAAATAATTAATTCATAAATATGTCATACTCTGATAATTCCACCCATTCCTCTAACTCATCATCCGGCATTTCGGCTATAAAATTATCCATTGCATCCGAATATGAGTAGTCAATACCGGTTGCCACAAGTAAAGAAATGGTGGATACTTGTTCCGCTTCCGGAGTACCGGCAGGAAAGAAAACCAATCCCAACACCATCGCTGCCGCCGCCAGTGTTGCCGCAATCACCAACCTCATCCGAAGTTGTTTTTTATGTTTTTCCACTTTCGTACGTGCCGATACCTGTTCCTGCATCCGGTCAAAGAAACCATCCGGTGTACGATAAGGCATCTGCTTTCCTATGTTTTTAAAATCAAATTCTTTCTCCATTCTATCCTTAATTATTAGTCATATATTCTTTTATTTTCTCTTTGGCATTATGATAATTCACCTTCAACGTTTCCGCCCGCGTATCGGTTATCCGGCTAATTTCCTCGTAATCCAATTCATCATAGTAACGCAGGTTAAACACGATACGTTGTTTTTCAGGTAACGAAAGAATGGCTTGTTGAAATTTCACTGCCATTGCATTATCGTAATCCACATAGTCGGATGCCATCAATTTATTCATTAATTCCTCTTGCACTTCCTCGGCAGAAACAGCCTGCTCTTTTCGGCTGTTCAAGAAACGGAGACATTCATTGGTTGCAATCCGATACATCCATGTGCCCAACGAGCTCTCTTCCCTAAACCGATCAAGGTGACGAAAGACACGGATAAATACTTCTTGCTGTATAACCTCCGCTTCTTCGTGGGAAACCACCACACTGCGGATGTGCCAATATATAGGTTGCTGAAAATTCTCCATCAGCAATTTGAATCCATGTTCCTTATCAGAAGCGCAAGCTTCCCGGATTTTATCTTCATTTATCATCTGTTTCTTGCAATGTTTATCAGTTAGAACCTTTAAAAGTAACGAAGTTAAATGTGCAACGGTGGATTTTACATTAATTAAATATCCGAGGCGCATTTCTTCCAAACAATAACAATTGTAGGGAAATCCCTATAATCAAATAGGGAAAAGAGTCCGATCATATCGAATTCCCTGCCTATCTTTGCCTACACATAAAAACAACATTATATGAAAAGAGTAAAAGAAACACTAGCCGTTTTATTTTTAAGCCTTGTTCTCGGAAGTTGCGGGAGCTTAATGGACAATAACATATTACTATCCATTCACAAAGGTATGACACAGGAAGAAGTGACCAAACTGCTGGGACGCCCCGACTATCGCCGGTTCGACGAACAAGGAGAGCAATGGGAATACAGGAAAGGAGGAGGAATAGGACACTATGGAACCACTATCCTGATTGATTTCAAGAACAATCTGGTAAGCAATTTGGATTCTTTTGAGAGTGTCCCCACTCCTCCTGCGGTGGCAGTATGTCCTCCCGCACAGGTGGAATCTACGGTTGTTGCTCCTCGTCCGCCACATCACAACGGACACCGTCCTAATTATCCCCAAATAACGAGTGACAATGATTTCCAACAATTATACAATAAGATAAAACAGAAACCTTTCAAAGACGAACAATTGGATATATTGTCATTAGCCGCCGGACACCGTTGGTTCAGCTGCCAACAATGTGTCAGACTCATGTCTATCTATACCTTCGACGATGATAAACTGAAAGTACTGCAAATATTGGCAACCCGCATTGCAGACAAAGAGAATTATGATAAGATTATCAACTCACTTGACTTTCTATCCAGTGAAGACAAAGCCAAAGAAATGCTTGGCATTCCCAAAAAACGATAATCATTTTCTTCACTCGTATATAAAAAAGTCCTGCCATAACCTACTTAAAACAAATAGTAGCCATGGCAGGCATTCTTCTGAAAAGGCAAAGGGAATATGCCCTATTCATTAAAAATTACTTTATGCCCTGATAATACGGATTAGGTTCGGTAGGAACAGGCGCATGTGTATCATCAATCCACTTCATAAGCTTGTTATAAAGTTCTTCCTTTTTTTGAGGATTAAGTCCTGCCATATTCCTTGTCTCTCCCAAATCTTCTTTCAGGTTATACAATTCCATTGACTTATCCTCGTAATTATAAATTAATTTCCAATCACCCGAACGAATACTTGAATAAGGTCGCGCTCTGAAATCCTTACCGCCATTGAGATACGATTCCAGATATGCCGGAAAATGCCAAAATAAATCCCGTTCTGTCTCCTTATTTTTCACAACCTCAAAGATATCTCTTCCATCCGGATTTCCCGATGTTTCTCCTTTGGCAAGATGAACAAAAGTAGGATAGAAATCTACTCCGATGACCGGAACAGAAGTGCGTGTGCCTGCCGGTATTTTCCCGGGCCATTTGATAATCAAAGGAACACGCGAACCTCCCTCGTATGGCGTCCCCTTCCCGCCGTGAAGAGGATAATTATCAGTCACCGGTTCGGAACCGCCATTGTCGGAATAGAATATAATAATGGTATTCTCTTCTATTCCCATCTCTTGAATGGCACGACATATCTTTCCTACTCCATCATCCAATTTCTCAATCATCGCAGCATATACAGGATTAGTATGGTACTTTCCTACAGGTTTATTCTTGTATTTATCAACGACCGATGCAGGAGCCTGCAAAGCCGTATGAACCGCGTGGTGAGAGAGATGAAGAAAGAACGGAGCATCTTTGTGGGATTTTATAAAAGAAACAGCCTCATCCGTCAAGCGGTCGGTAAGGTATTCTCCCGGTGTTCCTTTCTCCAATCCCAGATGGCATTTACTTTTATCGGGCAGACAATAAGGATAAAAATAAGAATAAGGCGAGCCGGCCCGGTTTCCTCCTACATTCCAAATGAATCCTTGAGAAAGAGGGCCTGTTCCGTCTGCGTCATCTCCCAAATGCCACTTTCCGATATGCCCACACCGGTATCCCTGTTGCCGTAGCGCTTCAGCCATCGTCACAAAATCGGCACGGACATCATCCGTATTGGCGATTGGAATCAATTTTCTCAGCCTACGGTCACCCCGGTCGGGAGGACTAACGGTATATACACCGTGACGGGGTGTGTACATGCCTGTCATCATGCAAGCCCGGCTGGGTGCAGAATTTGCTGCAGCAGCATAGGCGTTATCGAAAAGCAATCCTTCCGCAGCCAAACGGTCTATATTCGGAGTTTCATAATAGTCACTTCCCATCACTCCCAAATCAGTCCAGCCCAAATCATCTGCAAGAATGAACACGATATTAGGCCGGTCTCCTTTTACATTTTCTGCCGCAAGAACCTGCTGCATTCCTAGTGTACATAAGAGGGTGACGCTAAACCACATTTTCCGGTTTTCCATTTTTACTTCTGTTTTTAAAGAAAAGAGGCCATCTCTCACTAATTGCTTAGTTGAGCCGGCCTCCATCTGCTTGTTTTTATATACTATTTCAAATTACCATCCCGGATTCTGTTCCAAAGAAGGATTCAATAATATTTCGGTAGTCGGCACCTGATATAAGTAGTATTTTTCCAACCATCCTTTTCCTTCTTTCAGAGGGTCATTGAAAAGATAAAGATAACCTTCGGACATTGTACCTGATGTACCGTCGGAATAACCCGTTTCAGGATTATACAATGTCATATTGTTACTTAGCGCATCTGCTTTACTCATCCAGATTCCGGTTGCCGGTCTGTTCAAGAACCAGGGAGCCATACGCCAACGGCGAATATCGTAGAATCCAACTCCTTCACCCATCAACTCAATAATACGCTCACGACGGATTTCCCACAATACAGGGTCAACCTCCACACCGGCATCATTATTCTTAGGGTAGTACTTACCACGATTCGGGTCAAAGTTTGCATCAATTTCGGCAACTACCATTTTGGCAACCCCTGCACGTTCACGCAATTTGTTAATCGTCTTGTCGGCTACGCCCTGATCAAAATTTCCAAGTTCAAATTTGGCTTCAGCCTCATTCAACAACACTTCTTCAATCTTGAAAATAGGTTTGTCTGCCGTATTCAAATTACCATTATTAAAATTGGTTTCCCAGTTATCCCAGTTCTTCCAAACATAATAACCGGAACGGCAAGTAACAAAAGCACCTGTACCCAGTCTGGGAATTTCGGGAACCAAGGATGCACTCCAGTTCTGTCCCGGCAAACGCTTCATGCCGATACCCGGATTGCTGCAACTGGTATTCGCTCCCATGATATCAATATACTCACGGTCGGCCTCATTGTCGGTATACGACCAGGTGCGGTAAGTACCTCCTCCTGCTTTCACTTTATAAGGAGGTATGATGGTGTGATACATACGCGGGTCGCGGTCACGGAAAGTGGCATACATATCTTTATCTCCATGATACTCGGATTCTGCATTTAAGATAGGTTTACCATTCTTCATCAGATATAAATCTACCGTTTTTTGATTCATCTCTACATAATGTGAAGAAGTATGTTCGATATAAGAAGTACCCATCGGATATATAGCAGTCACATATTCCTTATATAAAAAAAAGCCGGGAACGGTACTTAAATCTTCCGTAGTCCACATTTCACCATACCCTGCCGCCGGCTGTCCGTCTGTTCCGGTATAAAGAGTAGGATAAGCGCTCATCAACAGCTCCGAAGCGCGGACACTTTCTTGCAAATACTTATCATAATCTCCCAGTTCATGATATTTCCTCCATGTACCTTCGCGTAAGCCAAAACGTGAAATAGCCGCCAATATACAATCCTTGTTTATGGTGTTCTTTCCATCCTCCGAAGTAAAATCGCCTATATTCTCTTCAGCCCATTTCAAACGTTCCAACACATTGTCTGCCACCGTTTTCCTGTCAATACGCGGGCCGTAAGCTTCAGGAGAGTCTTCCTTCAAGACCTGATCCACCCAAGGCACAGCACCAAAGCGGTCTATCAACTCCATATACCAGAAGGAATGAAAGAAATAACCTACCGCACGCCAATGGTTTTTCTGTGCTTCAGTCATCTCGGAATCATCGATATGAGAAAGCATGATATTGATTCGGCGAATAAATGCACTAAAGTTCCAACCATTACCCGATGCTACGCTGGCAACGGTTTGGTAAGCGAAATCATTATAGCCGCTTTCGTATTTCTGTTCAAAATAACCGGCATCCATATCACCTTTATAAGGACCGTTTTGTCCCCATCCGTTCAAAGAAGTACGGATGGTATTATTCGTAAACATTTCATAGCAAGGCCACATAAAAGCCTTGAAGTTATCGTAGGAATTAAATGCGTTTTCTTCTGTCAAGTCCGTAACAGGGGATTTTTCCAGAAAGCTATCATTACAACCGGAAAGGCTGATTCCTGCGATGATAGCCAAACTTATAAATAGTTTTTTCATATACTCGTACTAATTTTAGGTTTATAATGTAACATTAAGCCCGAAAGATACGGTACGGAATGCCGGATAGTTCCATGACAATGTTTCCGGGTCAATACCTTTCGGCAATGATGAGAATGTAGCCAGATTTTCAATGCTGACAAAGGCTTTCAGTTGCGATAAAGATGCTTTTGTTATCCATGCTTTCGGGAAAGTATAGGACAATGTAACATTCTTGATACGGAAATAGGAAGCATCTGACAAATATTTATCTGATTGGCGGTAATTTGAGCCCTGATTACCATAGTTACCATAAATGCGCGGGAACTCGGCATTAGGATTAGCAGCCGTGTAATCTCCGTTCGCAGCATCTACCGGTTTCCAATAATTGCCCAAGTCTTTATACAAGGCGATGAACTTGAAGTCGGAATACAAGGGAAACTTCAGGTTATTTGCAATCCATGCATCACGCTTTCCCGTACCTTGCATAAATACATTCAAATCAAATCCTTTAAAATTTGCTCCCAGCGTAATACCATAAAGATAACGCGGTGTATTATTACCAATCACTTTGCGGTCGCCCGGATTACTGACCGTATTATCACCACTGGAAATCATATTGGTTCCACGGTCATCGTCCTTCAGATTTTTAAATTTCACATCACCCGGACGAGGATTATAACCATCAATACTAGGTACACCCTCTTTCAACTTCCATGAAGATGTATCGGTAAAATCATCCACGGTATAGAAACCATCGTATTCATATCCCCAAATTTCTCCTAAATCTTTTCCTTCATAATAGTTCCAGAAGGTAGAGCCATTACTCAAAGCGCTGGTTAATATGCCGGATTCATTCGAATTATACTTCACAATCTTTGATTGGCTGTCTGACAGGTTGAAACCTACACGATAACCAACCTTTCCGATTTGGTCACGCCAATTCACACTCAACTCCCAACCACGTGTACGCATATCTGCTGTTTTCTGATAAGGAGCGCTCGCACCCACTACGGCCGGCAACTGCATGCCCGGAGCCAGCATTCCGTTTGTATTACGTTGATACCAGTCGAATGTACCGGTGAAACGGTTGCTGAACATAGAGAAATCAAGACCTATATCAATAGTACCCACCTTTTCCCAAGTAAAATTACTACTTACCAAAGAAGGAAGAGAAGTGATGGCTGTCACATAATTGCCACCGGACAACCATCCATTGTATTTATTATTCACTGTCATGGTAGGAATGAAGGAATAAGCCGGCACATTCTGATTACCAATCATACCGTAAGACGCACGTAACTTCAATGAGCCCAACCAATTTTGTGTATGTTCCATAAACTTTTCCTGAGCAATATTCCAACCAACGGAAACCGATGGGAAGAAGCCATAACGAGAATCTTTGGGAAATTTGGAAGAACCGTCATAACGTCCGTTCACCTCCAATAAATATCGGTCCAGATAATTATAGTTCACACGGAAGAAGCCTCCACGTACCGAATACTCATTATAGCTATCGGTAGCCTTCAATGTAGAAGTACCCGAACCCAACGAAGGAACTTCAATTACCGCTTGCCCGTATGAATAAGCTTCCATTGTTTCGCGATAACTTGACTCCTGGTTAAAACCGCCCATCACTTTAAACTTATGGTCGCCCAGATTAAAATCATAAGTGGCATATAAGTTTATTGAATTATAATCGGTATATCTTTTTGTCTTTTGTAAATAATCGTTTGTCGGAGTAGTGTCTTTACCTCCCTGAACCGTGGTATAAGCTACACTTCCCGTATACCAATGATAATCATATATTTTCTTGTCAAACGTATATTCAAACGCCACTTCAAGACCTTTAAGCGGTTTCAGTATGGACTTCAAGAAAATACGAGGGTTATCATTCAATGTCTTTGAGGGATTGGACCAACGTATCTGGTTGGCAGGAGTAAAGAAAGGCAAGCCTTCTGCCTCATCCGAAATTCCGGCCGGCATATTTCCTTCAGGATAAAAAGAAGCCAAACGGGTGGAATAGATAGCACCCAAGGCTGAGCTAGGCAATGTTTTCTTGCTATGGGCATAACTAAGAGTAGCTTCCTGAGTAAACCATTTCGTGATATTGGCTGAGATGAATCCGCTTACATTCATTCGCCTATACTGGTCTTTATCCGTAATCAACACACCGTTATTGTCAATATAACCTGCAGAAAGACGAAAACGAAGTTTCTCCGTACCTCCGGTCATCGATATATTATGGCTCTGCTGGAAACTGGTTTCGAGCATGTTTTTTGTCAAGTCCTTTTCATTCATATAATATACGGCACCATCTGCATCTTTAAAAATGCCATCACCTACCGTAGGAATAGAAGAAGGATTATTGCGATATTGTTCCAGATAACCCATCCATTTGCTTACACTGGGCGAACCCATTGTCCAGAACTGGTCACCGGCAGCATCCGAATACGCTTGCAAATACTCCATCAGGGGAGCCTGTTCAGGCAGATTCATAGCTGAAGCAAACGCAAAGTTATTGTTATAATTCAATTGGAAAGTAGTCTCACCTTTCGGACGTTTGGTTGTCACCAAAATCACACCACCGGCAGCACGCGCACCATAGATGGCTCCCGAAGCAGCATCTTTCAATACGGTAATGGTTTCAATATCTTCGGGATTAATCATATCCAGGTCGCCTTCTACGTTATCAATCAAAACCAAAGGCTTGATGGTATTACCATACGAACCGTCACTATTTTTTACACCTACCGAATAAGCACCGCGAATTTGGAAAGACTTTCCCTGACCGGGGGCATTTCCACTGCTGGAAACAAGCAGACCGGGAACAGTACCTTGCAACGCATCGGCTGCCTGTGCCAACGGACGGTTTCCCATCACTTCATCCATCTTTACAGAAGCAACAGCACCGGTCAGGTTGGCTTTTTTCTGAGAGCCATAACCGACAACAACTACCTCATCCAATGTTTCGGTATCTTCCTGAAGAACAACCTGAACAGTTTTAGCATCACTGACAGTCACTACCTGCGATTTATAACCGATATAAGTGATTTGTACCTTTACCGGCAATTGTGAAACCTCCAAAGAAAATTTTCCGTCAAAATCCGTGATACAGCCGTTGGTTGTGTTTACCACTACGACAGAAGCCCCGATAATCGGTTCCTGAGCGGCATCCACAACAATTCCGGAAATTGTAGTCTGTCTGGTCTGTTGAGGCTTATAAACAGAAATACGTTCCCCTTCTACTTCATAACGTATATTCTTACCGGCAAATAAAATCTCCAAGACTTCCTTGACACTCTTGTTCTTCACATCAATGGAAATCTTCTGATTCGTATTTATATCATTATTACGAACCAAAAAAGAATACCCCGTTTGTCTTTCAATTTCACTGAAGACTTGATTCAAGGATACCGAACGATGCTGCATGGAAAGTCTTGCCTCCTGAATAGGCAATGCAGCGAAAGCAACATTTCCCCATAAAAGGAATGAAGCTGCCCATGCCAGAGGGACCCAATGTCCCCTGCGAGTCTTGCAAAAAGTTTTTTTCATACTTAGAATTATTAGTTAACAAAAATATTTAAGGTATACCCATAGGGATACGGTTTTACATCCTATCTGTCAGCAATAACCACGGTTTTTCCCTTCCTTCTCCAAACAAACTTATTATCTACATCCAGATAAGAAAGAATCTCATCCAAAGTCAGGTCTGCATCTATACTACCGGAAAAATATTCAGTATTCATCTTCCGGGATTGGATTAAAATCTGAACATCATATTTTTTCCCAATCGTTTTCAGAATATGAAATAAGGTTTCGTTGACAAAAACAAGACGTCCTGTTGTCCAGGCTACTTGAGGGCCTGCGTCTACAGCCCTTACAGACAAGGTCTTTATTGCCGTGGCATACACAGCCGGGAATTTGGGAGCAAGGT
>ENA-ORKQ01000059-ORKQ01000059.1-human-gut-metagenome-genome-assembly--contig:-NODE-59-length-21770-cov-5.96136_pt1 | contig 21770 bp, 19 predicted proteins | sample MGYA00243060_ERZ508809 | MGnify/ENA primary metagenome ERZ508809 (study PRJEB26277, sample SAMN04329829) | human gut metagenome | biome: human-associated habitat | host: Homo sapiens | place: USA... | reverse complement strand
TCAATGTAACACTATGGATAAGAGCAAAAAACTGATTATTGTCATTATTCTGCTGATTATTATCATCGGCGGAGTTTCTTTCTATGCTTTCCATCAGGCAAAGGAGAATAAAGAAATGAGCGAACTCTTTGCTGTCGAAAAGTTGGAAATGGAGAATGAGTACACCACTTTTGCAACGCAATATGATGAGCTTCAGGTGCAAATCAACAATGACTCCCTGCGCGAAAGACTGGAAAGTGAGAAATTGAAGACTCAACGACTGCTGGAAGAGTTGCGCCAGGTAAAAACAAGCAATGCCGCCGAAATCATGCGACTGAAAAAGGAGCTGAAGACTGTCCGCGCCGTATTGCGCACCTATGTCATCCAAATCGATTCACTGAACAAGCTCAATCAGGCTTTGGCAGAAGAAAACCAGGAAGTAAAACAGAAATATACGCAGGCAACCCGCCAAATCAGCAATCTGTCTCAGGAGAAAAAGAACCTGAACGAAAAGGTGACGTTAGCATCGCAACTGGATGCAACCGCCATCACTGTACTTCCCAAAAACAAGCGGGGAAAAACAGCCAAGAAGGTGAAAGATGTAAAGAAGATAGCTGTTTCCTTCACTATCGTCAAAAACATCACTGCCAAAACAGGCGAACGCACCTTATATATACGCATAGCCAAACCGGATAACGATGTGTTGACCAAAAATGCATCCAACACATTCCCATACGAGAACCGCGAACTGACTTATTCTATCAAGAAATATATAGAGTATACAGGAGAGGAACAAAACGTGACTGTTTACTGGGATGTGGAAGAATACCTTCCGGCAGGCACTTACCATGTGTATATCTTTGCCGAAGGAACCATGATAGGGCAACAGGCATTCAGCATGAAATAAATTCCTTTATTGTATTATAAAAAGGGAGTGTGTCAAAACGTGGATAATGCTGTCGTTTAGTTTGTAGGGGCGAGGTTCGCTCGCCCGAAAACAGTTTGCTTTGTGTCTTCGGGCAGGCAAACCCTGCCCCTACAGCTGACGATGGGATAGGCCGGTTTAGTTTTGACACACTCCTTTTTTTATATCTTTTTATTCGGCTGATATTGCCTATTCACATTTTAGTCGTATCTTTGCATCGTTGCATAAGCAACTTTAAACACATTAGCAACAACACTAAGATGAAGAGAATTTTCGGTTTTGTCCTGTCTATATGGGTATCAGTAGGGGTTTCAGCCCAACACACACTGACATTGGATAGTTGTCGTGCTATGGCACTAAAGAGCAACAAAGAGCTACGCATATCCGCCGAGAAAATAAATGTGGCGCATTATGAAAAGAAAGCTGCTTTTACGAACTACCTGCCCAAGATTGCCGCTATGGGAACGTATATGCGCACCCAAAAAGAAATCTCCTTATTAAGCAATGACCAGAAAGGAGCTATCGGCAACATAGGAACCGCCGCACAAGGGTCTATCCAAGAAACTTTCCAACAACTGGCCGCTTCCAGCCCCGAACTGGGCGCCCTGCTCCAGCCGCTGGCTCCGCTCATCCCCGGCATAGGGAACAAACTGAATGGCATAGGGCAAGGGCTGGTCGATGCGTTGCACACCGATACCCGCAATATGTATGCAGGTGTCGTCACTCTCACCCAACCCATCTTTATGGGAGGCAAAATTGCAGCCTACAACAAGATAACCCGATATGCCGAACAACTGGCCCAATCACAACATGCCACCGGCATGCAGGACATCATTCTCGGTACCGACCAAGCCTATTGGCAGGTCATCTCATTGGTAAACAAGAAAAAGCTGGCGGAAAGTTATCTCCGACTGGTACAGCAATTGGACAGCGATATAGACAAAATGATAGCCGAAGGAGTGGCTACCAAAGCCGATGGTCTCAGCGTAAAGGTGAAAGTAAATGAAGCCGAAATGAAACTGACGCAAGTGGAAGACGGACTGAGCCTTTCTAAAATGGTATTGTGCCAGCTTTGCGGCATTCCCTTGAATGAGGACATCCGATTGGCGGACGAAGAGGTAGAGAACCTCCTGGTTGCCGATGAAGCACAGGCCTCCGACAATGTTGCCACTGCCCTTGCCAATCGCGAAGAACTGCGAAGCCTCGACCTGGCTGCCAAAATATATGCACAGAAAGTCAATGTCACCCGTGCCGAGTTCTTGCCCACTGTAGCCCTGACAGCCAATTATATGGTGACTAATCCTTCATTGGTCAACGGATTTGAGAACAAATTCCGCGGTATGTGGGCCGTAGGAGCAATGGTGAAAATACCCATTTGGAATTGGGGCGAAGGAATGTATAAGGTAAAAGCCGCCAAAGCCGAAGCCAATATTGCCCGCTATCAGTTGTCGGACGTAAAAGAAAAGGTGGAGCTGCAAGTCAATCAGGCCACCTTCAAAGTAAATGAAGCCGGAAAGAAACTGGCAATGGCTACCAAGAACATGGAAAAGGCGGAAGAAAACCTCCGTTATGCCAAGCTGGGATTCAGTGAAGGAGTTATCCCCACCAGCAACGTACTGGAAGCACAAACAGCATGGTTGTCGGCTCAATCGGACAAAATAGATGCACAGATAGACGTGAAACTGACTCAAGTATATCTACGCAAATCAATGGGAACATTAAAATAAGAACAAGATATGGCAGAAAGAACACAACGCAGCAACATTTTGCTGGCATTCATTTCACTGACGGCAGTCATTGCAGTCGTGTCTCTCATAGGTTTCTTCACATTGGGCAAAGGTCCCGAAATTATTCAGGGACAAGCTGAAGCAGACGAATACCGTGTGTCCGGAAAAGTCCCGGCACGCATTCTTGAACTCCGTGTAAAAGAAGGAGATAAGGTAAAAGCCGGCGATACCCTGGTTATCCTCGAAGCTCCCGATGTGATGGCAAAGCTGTCGCAGGCACAAGCTGCCGAACAAGCAGCCCGGGCAATCAGCGAGAAGGCACAGCGAGGGACTCGCCGGGAACAGTTGCAAGCTGCTTTCGAAATGTGGCAGAAAGCCAAAGCCGGAGTAGAAATTGCCGAGAAGTCATACAACCGTGTGAACCGACTCTTTGAGCAAGGCGTGATGTCCGCACAAAAGCGCGATGAAGCCAAAGCACAATTTGACGCAATGGCAGCCACCGAAAAAGCTGCCCGTTCACAGTACGAAATGGCTAAGAATGGCGCCCAGCAGGAAGACAAAGCAGCTGCCGCCGCACAAGTGGAACGTGCCAAAGGAGCAGTTGCCGAGGTGTCTTCCTACATGGATGAGACCATCCTCACAGCTGCTGCCGACGGTGAAGTGACCGAAATATTCCCCAAAGTGGGCGAGCTGGTCGGAACCGGTGCTCCGATTATGAATATCGCCCGACTGGATGATATGTGGGTGACTTTCAATGTGCGCGAAGATTTCTTGAAAGACTTCACTGTGGGAGAAGAAATCAACGCCTTTATTCCGGCATTCGATAAAGAAGTGAAATTCAAAGTGACTTACATGAAAGACCTTGGCACATACGCCGCTTGGAAGGCAACGAAAACAACCGGACAGTTTGACTTGAAGACATTTGAAGTGAAAGCCGTTCCTGTGGAGAAAGTAGAAGGCTTACGCCCCGGAATGAGCGCCATTATAGAGAAATAAATGAGAACAACGCATATCATCTTCCAGATAGCCAAGCGCGAAGTGTTCCGCATCGCCACAAGGCCGCTATACCTGTTTTGCATGGTCATAGCTCCTTTGTTCTGCTACATCTTCTTCACAACGCTGATGTGGAACGGACTTCCCACGGATATGCCGGCAGGGGTTGTCGACTTGGACAATACAGCAACCACCCGCAACATTATCCGCAACCTGGATGCCTTTCAGCAAACCAAAATTGTGGCACATTATGCCGGCTTTGCCGATGCGCGCAAAGCCATGCAGGAAGGAAAGATTTATGCTTTTTACTTTATTCCCGAAGGTACAACGGCAAAGGCACTTGCCAGTCGTCAGCCCAAGGTTTCTTTTTATTCCAATGATTCTTATCTGGTAGCCGGCTCAATGAGTGAGAAAGACCACCGCACCATGTCCGGGTGACACCGACGACCAAGCCTTCTCGCTCCTGCAACCTATTGACATAGAATCGCACATACTCAACAACCCATGGTTGAACTATTCCGTTTACCTGAGCAATACCATTATACCGGGTATCTTGATGTTACTGATATTCATGACCACCATCTATACCATCGGAAGTGAAATAAAAGGCAATACCCAGAAAGAATGGATGCAAATGGCCGATAATTCCGTCACTTTGGCTCTATCCGGCAAACTGTTGCCACAGACCCTCATATTCTTTATCATGGCCACCTTTTATAATGTATACCTGTATGGATTCCTGCATTATCCGTGCAACAGCGGTATCCTCCCCATGCTCTTGGCAGGACTGTTGCTGGTATTGGCATCACAAGCCTTTGGCATTTTCTTGTTCGGACTGTTCACCACCATGCGGCTTGCTTTAAGCACAGCTTCGCTATGGGGAGTCATTTCCTTCTCCATTTCAGGAATGAGCTTTCCCGTCATGGCTATGAATCCTGTGTTGCAGGGATTAGCCTGTCTGTTTCCGTTACGGCATTACTTCCTCATCTACGTCAACCTGGCACTCAACGGCTATCCCTTGATTTATGCATGGCATTCGGTAGTAGCATTGATGCTTTTCATGCTATTGCCTTTCTTCATACTGAAAAGGCTTCGCACCGTGCTATTGCACTATGTATATATCCCTTAAAAAACTAACCGGTTATGAAAGAGAAGAGATTCAAAGAGATAGTTTCGGAAGGCATTGCAGACCTGTTCTATATTTGGTGGCAAGAGCTGAAGGCTGTGGTAAAAGACCAAGGTGTATTGATTTTCTTTATCTTGGTTCCATTGGGATATCCACTACTTTATACCTTTATATATACGAACGAAACCGTCCGCGAAGTACCAGCAGTGGTAGTAGACAATAACCGTTCCACGCTCAGCCGGGAGTATCTGCGATTGGTGGATGCCGGTCCCGACCTCCACATTGTTTCTCATTGTGCGGATATGGAAGAGGCCAAGGCATTGCTGAAGGAGGGAAAAGCATATGGCATCATTTATATTCCCGAAAGTTTCAGCCGAGATATTGCCAAAGGCATCCAGACCCGCGTCACACTTTACTGCGACATGAGCGGAATGTTATACTACAAAGCCATGCTGACTGCCAATACCAATGCATCGCTGACCATGAACAAGCAGATAAAGATAGAACGCTCCGGCAACACCACCGAGCGTCAGGACGAAGTCAGCTCCTCACCCATCGAGTATGAAGACATCTCTATCTTCAACCCGCAAAACGGATTTGCCGGCTTTCTGATTCCTGCCGTATTGATGCTCATCATTCAGCAAACCCTGCTGCTGGGTATCGGTTTATCTGCCGGAACAGCCCGTGAAACCAACCGTTTCCGCGACTTAGTTCCTTTAAGCCGCCATTATCACGGCACACTCCGCATTGTATTGGGCAAGTCACTTACCTATTTCATGATTTACGTCATCATGTCGGTCTATATGCTTTGTCTGGTACCCAAGATGTTCAGTCTGGTGCAGATAGCACAGGCAGGCACACTTTTCGCTTTTGTACTACCTTATATATTGGCATGCATTTTCTTTGCGATGACTTGCTCTATCTTTATCCACCACCGCGAAGCCTGCATGATGATATATGTATTCACTTCCGTGCCGTTGCTATTCATTTCGGGCATTTCATGGCCCGGTTCCGCCATTCCTGAGTTTTGGAAAGTTGTTTCATGGATATTTCCCTCCACTTTCGGCATCAACGGCTTTGTACGAATCAATAATATGGGGGCTACACTGCCCGATGTTGCCACAGAGTATCACGCCCTATGGCTACAAGCGGGCATTTATTTCCTCACTACTTGCATTGTCTATCGCCGACAGATAACCCTCAGCCGTACACATGTATATGCAAGACTGAAAGAGATAAAAAACAGACATAAACCCAAAGAGGTCTGAATTTGTTTTATAAACCTAAAAAGAAAGACTTATGAAGAAAATTTTCATGCTGGCCTGCGCCTGCCTATTGATTGCTGCATGCAACAGTAACAAAAAGAGTACAGACAATACTACTATTGCTGCCGACACCGAAGTCGCCGATATGCATAATGCAGAAAACGCATTGGACTACGATGGGACTTACACCGGAACATTCCCTGCTGCAGATTGCCCGGGTATCAACATCACCCTTACGCTGAACAAGGATAAGACATTTACTCTTGTCTCAGAATACATCGACAGAAAAGATGCCACCTTCACCGATAAGGGAAACTATACCATCGAAGGTAACCTGATAACTCTGCAGAATGGAACAGAAAAGAATTACTATAAAGTAGGCGAGAATACGCTGACTGCCCTTGATCGGGACAAGCAAGAAATAACCGGTGAGTTGGCAGAACACTACATATTACATAAACAACAATAATTGAAAAATTCTCCCAATAATGAGGGTGTCAAAGTCAACTTCAGAGAAAAGAAGTTTTAATCTGAAACCTGACACCCTATATCAATTCTTATATTCATCAGCTACAATCTGTAACTTTTCAGGGGGCAAAGCATTGATAATACTGTTATTTTGCCGGTAGAGGCGAGGTTCGCTCGTCCGAAAACAGTTTGCTTTGCATATTACTCCCAAAGTTGTGACCGTTGGTTCGGGCAGGCAAACCCTGCCCCTACAGTTGACGATTCGATAGGCCGTTTTAGTTTTGAATACCCTCTTACAGTAAATAGGATAACAGTTACTCCGGATTTTTGGTACGCCTTCAGACAGATTTTTCCACCTCCCTCCCATCTTTTATCACTTTCCTCCGTTTTATTCATGGCTTTTTACTACCTTTGCGCCCATCAATCAACAGATTAAACATGAAAGAATTTATACAGATACTCCGTCGGTTCGTACCTCCCTATAAGAAGTACCTAGCTTTAAGTACTCTATTCAATATATTATCAGCCGTTTTAAACATCTTCTCCTTCTCACTCATCGTGCCCATACTGAGCATCCTGTTCCAGATGGAGAAAGCCACTTATACTTTTATGCCGTGGAGTTCGGATGCTTCCATCAAGGACATCGTCATCAACAACTTCCAATATTATATCACCGAGCTCATCAATCAATACGGTCCCAGCACCACCCTGTTGCTGTTGGGACTGTTCATGGCGTGCATGACCTTCCTGAAGACAGGATGTTATTTCCTCTCTTCCGCTACCATGATTCCCATTCGTACCGGTATTGTCCGCGATATCCGGGTTCAGCTCTATAAGAAGCTGCTCAGCCTTCCTCTCGGCTTCTTTTCGGAAGAAAGGAAAGGCGACATCATTGCCCGCATGAGCGGCGATGTGAACGAGATAGAAAACTCCATCATGTCCTCATTGGACATGTTGCTCAAGAATCCTATTCTTATTATCTCTTATTTCACTACACTTATTATTATCAGCTGGCAACTCACCTTATTTACCATTGCCATCGTGCCCATCATGGGCTGGGTAATGGGAACAGTAGGAAAGAAGCTGAAACGCGGCTCGCTCATCGCCCAAGGACAATGGAGTGACTTAATGTCACAACTTGAAGAAACACTCGGTGGTCTGCGCATCATCAAGGCTTTCAACGCAGAAAAGAAAATGAACACCCGCTTCACCGAATCCAACAACCTATACCGCAACACCATCAACCACGTCAACATCCGCCAGCAAATGGCACACCCGATGAGTGAGTTTCTGGGAACGATACTCATTGTCATCGTATTGTGGTTCGGAGGTACGCTGATATTACACAATAACAGCACCATCACCGCGCCTTCTTTTATCTTTTACCTGACCATCCTCTACAGTGTTATCAACCCGCTGAAGGATTTCTCAAAGGCAGGCTACAATATTCCCAAAGGGCTTGCCAGCATGGAACGTGTAGACAAAATCCTGATGGCGGAAAATAAGATGAAGATAAGTCCGAACCCTGTTCCCGTCGGTCCGCTGAAGGAGAAAATAGAATTCCGCGATGTCTGCTTCAAATACGAAAACCAATGGGTGCTGCAAGACATCAACCTCACCATAGAAAAAGGGAAAACGGTAGCACTCGTCGGACAGTCGGGCTCAGGAAAATCAACCATGGTAGACCTTATTCCCCGTTATTACGATGTACAACAGGGTGCAGTCCTGATAGACGGTATCAATGTAAAGGATACTACACTGCACGACTTGCGCAGCATTATGGGAAATGTAAATCAGGAAGCTATTCTGTTTAATGACACTTTCTACAACAATATCTCCTTCGGTGTGGAGAATGCCACCATGGAACAAGTGATTGAAGCTGCCAAGATAGCCAATGCACACGATTTCATCATGGCAAGCGAAAACGGTTACGACACCATGATTGGCGATCGGGGCGGTAAACTTTCGGGCGGTCAGCGGCAACGTATCAGCATTGCCCGGGCAATCCTGAAAAATCCGCCTATCCTCATTTTGGATGAAGCTACTTCGGCCCTTGACACCGAAAGCGAACGAATGGTGCAGGACGCTTTGGAGAAATTAATGAAAAACAGAACAACCATTGCCATTGCACACCGGTTGTCCACCATCCGCAATGCAGATGAAATCTGCGTTTTACACGAAGGACGCATTGTGGAACGCGGCAAGCACGAAGACTTATTAGCCATGGACGGATACTACAAAAAACTGTGCGATATGCAACAAATGAGCTAATCCTCAGCACAACAAACCATAAGTAGAGCTGTCCAGGCATCCCGCCGGACTGTCTCACCGGTACGGAAATAGACAATCACTAATTTAATGCACCCTCTTTGCATTAATTAACCCTCCTTGCATTGATTGATTACGATAATTTCGTAAGTTTGCGAAAACATCGTAATTAATTCATATACTTATGGAAAAACTAACAATACAAGAAGAAGAAGTGATGCTCTACATTTGGAGCATAGGAGATTGCTTTGTTAAAGAAATTGTTTCAAAATTTCCTGATCCCAAACCGCCATACACCACAGTCGCTTCCATTGTCAACAACCTGAAGCGTAAAGGTTATGTGGCTGCTCAACGCTTTGGAAACACCTACCAATATACTCCATTGATAAAACAAAGCGAATACAAGCGTACATTCATGGGAGGAGTAGTACAGAACTACTTTGCCAACTCTTACAAGGAGATGGTGTCTTTCTTTGCCAAAGAACAAAAGATTTCGGCAGATGACTTGAAAGACATTATCAACCTGATAGAAAAAGGAAAAGAAAAATAACCTCATCAACAAGTCAATACTATGACTCCCGAACTTATCTACATGCTGAAAGTGAATGTAGGCATTGCCTTGTTCTATGCTTTCTACAAACTGTTTTGCGGCAGCGACACATTCTTTAAGTGGCGTCGGATTGCTCTGCTCAGCTTTCTTACGCTTTCTTTCCTTTACCCATTGCTCAACATACAGACATGGATAAAAGAACAGCCTGCCATATATGAACTGACAGACTATTATACACTTTTAATCACCGGCAACACAAACACAAATAATGAAATAGCAACCACCGCGGTTACTGCTCCTACTCCCACGCTAATGACCTTGTTTACATGGGTATATTTTATCGGAGTAGCGCTGCTCTCCGCCCGGTTCATCATCCAATTGCTCAGCATCTTCCGGCTCTCTTTGATAAGTAAGGAAGAAACAGTAAATGGAATTCGGATAAAAAACCTTCCTTATCCGAACAATCCTTTCTCATTCTGGCATTGGGTTTTTATCTATCTTCCGGAGCTGAAAGAAAATGAGAGACAGGAAATCCTTTCACATGAACTGACTCTTACACGTCTGCACCATTCCTTTGATGTCATTGCCAGTGAGGTAGTGAATATCATCTGTTGGATGAATCCTTTCATGTGGCTGTTGAAAGGTGAAATCAGGCTGAATTTGGAATACCTTGCCGACCACACGGTCATGGAGTCGGGAACCAACAGGCAACAGTACCAATATCATTTGCTGGGACTTGCCAACCAACACAAACAAACCGGTTTATATAATAACTTCAACTTATTACATTTAAAAAAACGCATTATTATGATGAACAAAAGAAGAACCCGCACAGCAGGTCGTATCAAGTATGCCCTGTTTGCACCGCTGCCCGCTGCTCTACTCTTGGTCAGCAACATTGAAACGGTGGCACGGACTACCGAACGTATCACCAATGAAGTGGTCGAAACGGTAGCAGCCATCCAAACACCCAAACCCGGAGCTGTAGACACACCAGCAGTTTACCAAGACAACGATCAGATATTTACCATTGTTGAGGTAATGCCTGAATTCGTTGATGGCGGAATGCAAGGATGTCTAAAGTTCCTTATGGATAACACCAAGTATCCCGAACAAGCCAAGAGAGATAAAATATCAGGCAAAGTATCGGTTAAGTTCGTTATCGAAAAAGACGGAAGCATTACGGATGCCAAAGTCGTAAGAACTGACAACCCGGTATTCAATGAAGAAGCATTGAGAGTGGTTAACTCCATGCCCAAGTGGAAACCGGGTAAACAAAGAGGTAAGGAAGTAAGAGTATCCTACACTGTCCCTGTTATATTTTCATTAGACGGCAAAGGTTATCAGAAAGCAATGAGTACAGCTAAGGGTAATACCAAAAGCAATGCAATGCAAGCTCAATCCGGCTCCGATTTCGATGAAAACCAACTATTTCAGATTGTAGAAGAAATGCCTGAATTTCCCGGTGGTATGGGAGCTTGTTTAAAATTCCTCATGGCTAATACCGAATATCCGGAAAAGGCAAAAGCTCAGAAAGTGGAAGGAAAGGTATCTGTTAAGTTTGTTGTAGAAAAAGACGGTTCAATCAGTAATCCCCAAATTATAAAAGGTGGTAACCCATTGCTCAACGATGAAGCATTACGAGTGGTCAATTCCATGCCCAAATGGAAACCCGGAAAACAAAGAGGTAAAGTTGTACGCGTAGGATATACTGTTCCGATTATTTTCAAGTTACAATAAGGATATTCCTTTTACTATCGGGAAAAGCATTCCCATAGATAATATTATCATTTTACTCTGTCATTCTGAATGAAATGGAGAATCCGGAAGCACAAAGTGGATGTAACCAAATCCTTCACTTCGTTCAGGATGACAAAATGATAGGCCGAATTTACTTTTTCAACTCTACAATATGTGTCGGTGCTTGCTCGGCATTACGCTTCTCAGTCTGTTTCACTACATTTTCCGCCAATTCCAAGAAAGCACGTCCCGTGATAGTCGTTTCGTCCAAAGCAACAGGAGTACCCTTATCACCATTCTCACAAATACTCTGTACGATAGGAATCTGCCCCAGCAAAGGAACATTCATATCTTCTGCCAACTGCTTCGCACCTTCTCTGCCAAACAGATAATATTTGTTTTCGGGCAGTTCGGCAGGAGTAAACCATGACATATTCTCTATCAATCCGAGAATAGGCACATTCACCTTATCATTGGTATACATATTAATACCCTTACGCGCATCAGCCAGTGCTACTTGCTGCGGTGTGCTGACAATCACAGCTCCCGTAATGGCAAGTGTCTGTACCAAAGTAAGATGAATATCGCTGGTGCCCGGAGGAGTATCAAGAATGAAATAATCCAATTCACCCCAATTAGCATCACCTATCAATTGCTTCAAGGCATTGCTTGCCATACCGCCGCGCCACAAAGTCGCTTGGTCGGGATCTACAAAAAAACCTATGGAAAGAAGTTTGATGCCATACTTCTCAATCGGAATAATCAAATCGCGTCCGTCAATCTGCTCGGCGTATGGGCGTGCATCTTCCACCTGAAACATTTTAGGCATGGAAGGACCGAATATATCGGCATCCAGCAAACCTACTTTATAACCCAACTTAGCCAATGCTACTGCAAGATTGGCAGCTACGGTAGATTTACCTACCCCTCCTTTGCCTGAGGAAACAGCAATAACATTCTTCACCAAAGGAAGCATCTTTCCCGGTTCGGGGCGTGCCGCCTGACGGCTCTCCGTAGAGATAGTTACTTGAACATCAGGAGATACATAAGTATGAATAGCTGTTTCGGCAGCCTTCAACATAGATTTCATAAACGGGTCGGTGGGCTTCTCAAATATCAGAGAGAAACTGACAGACATTCCGTCAATACGGAGATTGTCGGCAACCATCTCCGCTTCAACCAAATTCTTTCCCGTTCCGGGATAACGCACCGTTGCCAGAGCGTCTAAAATCAATTTCGGATATAAGGTCATAATTTACATATTTATTATTTACTTGTTTGCAAACCGCTTCGCTTGCTGCGGTTGTAACTGCGATACTCGTCCAGCTCTATTTCCACATCGGGTTCGCGCAACTCTCCTTCCTGCGGCAAACGGAACTTCATATATTTGATATTCAAACCACGATCCAGCCATTGTTGTTCATAATAAGTGCGAATGCCTAAGATATCGTCCACAAGTCCCGAATGATACAAATCTTCGGTCAGGAACTCGACGGGAAGACGATTCTCCTCCACCATATAGCGAGTGTAAGTGAACATAAAATTGCTGTCTGTCTTCAAATGAATTAATCCGTCCGGTTTCAAGAACTTGCGATAACGGTTCATAAAATAAGTAGAAGTGAGCCGTTTGGTAGCCTTCTTCATCTGAGGGTCAGAGAAGGTGAGCCAGATTTCACTTACCTCGCCGGGAGCAAAGAAGCGTTCGATAATTTCAATATTGGTACGCAGAAATGCCACATTCTTCATGCCTGCTTTCAGCGCATCTGTGGCGCCTGTCCACATACGGGCTCCTTTTATGTCTACTCCGATAAAGTTCTTATCAGAATACATACGTCCCAATCCCACGGTATATTCCCCGCGTCCGCATCCCAGTTCAAGCACAATCGGGTTATCATTCTTAAAAAAGTCACGATTCCAGTTCCCTTTCATCTCAAACGGAACATTATCGACCACCGAATAGGGATATTCAAACACGTGCGGGTAGTCACGCATATCTGCAAATTTCTCCAGTTTTCCTTTTCCCATGCAAATTCTTATGATTATTGTTTTGTCGGGCAAAGGTAGGGAATATCTAAGAAAGAGAAAAAAATAAGGCTTGCAATTCGCTTGCAAACCTTATTATTCTTTATCTATTAATCGAGAATAGTAACCCAGTTATGAGTATCAGGTTCATCACCATACTGAATGGCACGCAACTTTGTGTACAGCTTAGTACAAATCGGTCCCGGTTTACCATCTTTCGAGATAACATACGATTTGTTGTTTTCCAAATCATCAATTCGCTGAATGGGGCTGATAACGGCTGCTGTTCCGCAAGCACCCGCTTCTTCGAAAGTCTCCAGTTCTTCTTCGGGAACAGGACGGCATTCCACTTTTATACCCATATCCTCTGCCAGTTGCATCAAGCTCTTGTTAGTAATGGAAGGCAGGATGGAAGATGATTTCGGAGTGATATACGTATTGTTTTTGATACCAAAGAAGTTGGCGGCACCGCACTCATCGATGTATTTCTTTTCTTTGGCAGCCAAATAGAACTCGCAAGAGTAGCCCAAGTCATGTGCTTTCTTATTGGCACGCAGACTGGCGGCGTAGTTTCCACCTACCTTGTAACGACCGGTTCCATAAGGAGCCGCACGGTCAAACTCACGGATGATAACGTACGGATTAGTAGAGAAACCTCCCTTAAAATAAGGCCCGACGGGAGTTACGAATACCACAAACATATATTCGTTGGCAGGATGTACACCTACCTGTGCACCTGTACCGATAAGCAACGGGCGGATATAAAGAGAAGCGCCGCTTTCATATGGCGGAATGAAACGCTCATTGGCTTTCACCACCTTCTTCACTGCTGCAAGAAAAGTCTCTGTCGGCAATTCAGGCATCAGTATACCGTTACATGTACTCTGCAAACGCTGTGCATTGGCTTCCGGACGGAAAATACGGATTTTACCGTCCTTACCGCGATACGCTTTCAATCCTTCAAAAGCTTCCTGTCCATAATGCAGACAAGTGGCTGCCATGTGAATGTTCAATGTTTCTTCCGAACAAAGTTCCAATTCTCCCCATGCACCGTCGCGATAGTAACAACGTACATTATAATCTGTCTTCATATAACCGAAGGACAGATTCGCCCAATCAATCTCTTTCATTGTGTATGCTTTTAATGTTATTATTTACGATTGCGAGCAAAATTAAGGTTTATATTTGCAAATTCCAACCAAATGAAAAGAATTGTTTATCATTTATCTTCCTCTTCCAATATTTTCTTGATTTCTCCGGCAGCCTTATAAAGCGTCTCACGACAGAACTTAATGAGTTCCTGCGCCTCCGTAAGGCTGTCGCCCAGACTGTCGATATCCAGTTCATTGCTATCGATGCGGGTTACTATCTCTTCAAGGCGCTTCATGGCCTGTTCGTATGTCTGTTTCTTTGCTGCCATATACTTTGAATGTTATTTATCGGTGATTACTATACTTTCTACTTCTCCTTTTGCAAAACGGGTGACGAGTTTGTCGCCCCCCTTCAGGCAGGAGGCATCCGTGACTGCTTTGCCTTCTTTAAGGGTAATGCTGTAACCGCGTTTCAGCAGATGTTCGGGCGAGGCTGCCTTTATCTGTTGCTCCAGGAACCGGAGACGATGATTCTCTTCCGTCAGTTTCTTCTGCAACAGACTGCCCAATTGCTTCTCAACCAATTCCAACCGATGACTTTCTCTCATCAACCGGGATTGCAAATTGACTTCCATCTGCCTGATTACACGTTCCTGCCGATAACGTTCTTCGCGTAAGCGCATCCGGGTTTGCATCGGTATACGTTCCACCAAGCGGGTGAGTCTTGTCTTTTCCCTCTCCATCCGGGTAGTGACCGCATAAAGAATGGACGAAGCATAATCTTCCAGCGTTTCGGCCGTGCTGCGCAGATGGTTGATGAGAAACTCGGCAGCAGCTGTCGGAGTTTTTACACGTGTATGCGATACACTGTCAAGAACAGTATCGTCGCGTTCATGACCGATGCCGGTAATGACAGGCAACGGAAACTGCGCGCAATTTGCCGCCAGGTCGTATGTATCAAAGCCCGAAAGATCGGAAGTGGCACCGCCTCCCCGGATAATGACCACCACATCCCAATCATCGCGCCGCGCATTGATGGTATCGAGAGCCGCAATGATTGTCTCCTCCACCCTGTCACCCTGCATGACGGCAGGAAAAAGACGCGGATAGAATACAAAGCCATACGGATTATGTTCCAGCTGATTACAGAAATCTCCGTAACCTGCTGCCGTGGCCGATGAAATGACAGCAATCCGCTGAGTGAGTAAAGGGAGTTCCAACTCTTTATTCAGGGTAAGGACGCCTTCTTCGTCCAACTGTTTCAATATTTCACGCCGGCGACGCGCCATGTCTCCCAATGTATAGGTGGGGTCGATATTGAGTACGGTCAGCGAATAACCATAAAGTTCGTGAAACTCCACCGATACTTCCACCAATACCTTGATACCCGCCACAAATGCCTGTCCGGTCTCTTCCTCAAAGTAAGGTTTCAGCAGGCGATACACATTATTCCAAATCGTTCCCCGTGCCTTGGCTATCAGATTATTTCCTCTCGGCTCTTTTTGCACAAATTCAAGGTAACAATGACCGGAGTAGTTGCTGCGCACATCGCTCAGTTCCGCCTGCAGCCAATAAGTATCGGGCATACAAGAGGTAATACTGCGCTTTACCAGCGCATTCAGTTCATATAAAGACAGAGGATGTACATCCATTATTTTCTTTTCTTTAATTCCGTTTGATAAGCTTTCCAAATATTTGAAACGCCATAGCCATAAATATTATCGGGAGCATCTGCCCGGTCTGCCGAACGATGTACCGCTTCTATCACCTCCTTTGCCGTGAGCCACGGACATGCCTGCCAGAAACAAGCCACCAGTCCGCAAAATGTGGGCGATGCAAACGAAGTTCCATTGGCACGCGACACTGTCCCGTCATTTCCGGCCACCGCAGAACTTACCCCCACTGCCATTACATCAGGTTTTACGCGACCGTCTGCCGTATTACCGACAGAAGAGAAATCTGCATTCACCAGATTTTTATCCATGGCACCCACAGTAATGACATTCTCCGCATCTCCCGGAGGAGTCAGCTTCTTCCAAGTACCGCGACCGGAATTGCCGGCACTGCACACCACTACCAGTCCTTTATCGGCAGCCATCGAAGCCGAATGTGACATCAGAGAATAATGCCCGTCCAAGTCACGATAACGATAATTACACGTTTTATCGTCAAACTCATAATAACCCAACGAAGTATTCACCACATCGACTCCCACGCTATCGGCAAATTCCAAAGCCGCTGCCCAGTAATCTTCCTCCACCGGCTGCTCCGTATCATCGTCTTCACTGCGAAGCAACCAATATGAAGCTTCGGGTGCGGTCCCTACCAATACGTCCGGGTGGTTGGCAGCCAAACACGATAACACTTTCATGCCGTGATAGTTCTCGGCATAAATATCCGACTGCGGATTTACAAAGTCACGAATACCCAAAAGATGCATTTTCTTGAAAAACTTCATCTCGTCGGCATTATAAAAACCTGCATCGATGACTGCAATCTGCATTCCTTCCCCCTTGAACCCTGCGGCATGGAGGCTGTCTCCCCGGTGAACCGCAATCTGCCGGTAAGCCTGACCGTAATAATTATCTGTTTTCGAAAACTTGTTCGTCACCTCTTTCCTGCGCTCCGGGTTACGAGCCGGAATACTGTCGGGAGAAGTCCATACCTTCTTTGTTTTCGTGACAAAAGGCAGCCTCGCTATTTGTTCTATCAAGGTGGTGTCGACCACTTCTACCACCACTGTATTGTTCCATTTACTTTTTGTCACCACAGAGGCACCCTTACCGATAATGGCGTCAATATAAGTACGGCACACCGGCAAGTCTGTTTCATCCACCTTCAACCCCTGCCGTTCCCGGCGTTCCAAGGCGCGCTCGGAAAGATAAGCTTGCGGACTGCCGACAGAGTAAGCAGTTTCTGCCTTATCACGAAGATTGATACGATACTTATAAGTCTTTTCCGCCGATACTTGCAATGTGCATGCCCCAAGCAGGCAACCTATTATAATTCTACTCTTAAAATTCATCTTAGCAACTCTTACTTATTATTTTTTTTCATCGCAAAGATACATAATCTTTTCCCTCAAGCTCAATTTTTGCGTACCTTTGCAACGAATTTCAGAATTAAACAGGTAAAAAGTAAAGAATATGGCTAAAGCAGGAACAGCAACAGAACTAGGCACAGAACGGATTGGAAAATTATTGATGCAATACGCAATCCCCGCAATTATCGCAATGACCGCCTCATCACTTTACAACATGGTAGACAGTATCTTTATCGGACACGGAGTGGGTCCCTTGGCTATTTCAGGATTGGCAATTACTTTCCCTCTTATGAATCTGGCAGCCGCCTTCGGTTCGCTGGTAGGCGTAGGTGCTTCCACACTTGTGTCTGTCCGATTGGGACAAAAAGACTATGATACCGCCCAACATATTCTGGGCAATGTCATCACCCTGAATCTCATTATCGGCATCGGCTTCACCATCCTCACACTCCTCTTCCTCGACCCTATTCTCTATTTCTTCGGAGCCAGTGCAGACACTATTTCATACGCCCGCGACTACATGTACATCATCCTTTTAGGTAATGTGGTGACACACATGTACCTCGGATTAAACGCTTTGCTTCGGGCATCCGGACATCCGCAAAAGGCAATGATAGCCACCATCACCACCGTCATCATCAATACACTGCTCGACCCTATCTTCATTTATATATTCAAATGGGGTATTGAAGGTGCGGCGATTGCCACTATCCTGGCACAAATCATTTCATTGACATGGCAGTTCAAAACCTTCACCAACAAAAACGAATTGCTCCATCTGCGCCACGGCATTTACAAATTGCGCGGCAGCATCGTAAAAAACACCATTGCCATCGGTATGTCTCCTTTCCTGATGAATTTGGCAGCCTGCTTCATTGTCATCTTTATCAACAAAGGATTGAAAGAATATGATGGTGACCTTGCCATTGGCGCTTTCGGTATTGTAAACCGTATCGTATTCTTGTTTGTCATGATTGTGATGGGTCTCAATCAAGGCATGCAACCCATTGCCGGATACAATTTCGGTGCCCGTCAATACCATCGGGTTAACCAAGTATTAAAACTGACCATCTACGGAGCCACCCTTGTCACCACCAGCGGATTCCTTGTAGGCGAACTGATGCCCGAACTGGCTGTATCCGCCTTTACCACCCACGAAGGATTGATTGAGCGCTCGGCCACCGGACTGCGTATCGTAGTCATGTTTTTTCCCATTATCGGTTTTCAGATGGTTACTTCCAACTTTTTCCAAAGTATCGGAATGGCATCCAAGGCTATCTTCCTGTCCCTTACCCGCCAATTGCTTTTCCTGTTACCTTGCATCATTATTTTACCCATGTTCTGGGGTTCAAAAGGAATATGGATGAGCATGCCGATTTCCGACTTGGCAGCCAGCATCGTGGCAGCCGTCATGCTTTATCGGCAATTTCAGATTTTTAAGTCTCATGCACAGAAGCAAGTTTCAAATTAAATAATTATATTTGCCGATATACTCACTAATTTATTACGACTATGAACGAGAATTATGTCATAAACCTAGGCCGTCAGCTAGGCAGTGGTGGTAAAGAAATAGGCGAGAAACTGGCAAAAGAATTCGGTATCGCCTTTTATGATAAAGAATTGATAAAACTTGCTTCCGATGAGAGCGGATTGTGTAAGGAGTTCTTCGAGAAAGCCGATGAGCGCGCTTCACAAAGCATCATCGGCGGTCTGTTTGGTACTCGTTTTCCTTTTATCAGTGACGGTGCCATCCCCTATGGAAGCTGTCTGAGCAATGATTCACTGTTCAAAATTCAGAGTGATGTGATACGCGAGTTGGCCGAAAGACAGTCCTGCCTTTTTGTGGGAAGATGCGCCGATTATATCCTTCGCGACCATCCGCGATGTGTCAATGTATTTGTATCTGCTTCAAAAGAGGCGCGAATAGAGCGGCTGATGAGAATCCACAACATACCTTCGGAGGCTGCCGAAGAGTTAATGGAGAAAGCCGATAAGAAACGCTCTTCCTATAATAATTATTATAGCTATAAAACATGGGGAGCTGCAGAAACCTACCACCTGTGCATTGACTCATCGGTATTGGGAATAGACGGAACTGTGCAGTTTATCAAAGAGTTTGTCAAGCTGAAACTGGGAATCCAAAAATAACACTCAAAAAGACCTTGGAAAATATGTCCAGACCAAACCAACGGTCACGGCCTTGGAAGTAATGCACAAAGCAAACTGTTTTCGGGCGAGGTTTGCTCGCCCGAAAACAGCAAAATATTGGAGATTCATGCCATCCACCGCAAATGAAGAATTCACCGGACTACAGCCGATTACGGTCATTCTTCTCTTTCAGATACTCATAAAATGCATATTGGGCGCGTACCGGTTCTTCATTCGGATTCTTTTTCAGCACATTCTTTAAGTTCTCATCCACCCATCCTGCCTTTTGGTTATCCCTCAACTGGATATGAAGCATATCAATCATCTCCTGTTTCAACTCTTCGTCCATGACAGGAGTCACCGCCTCTATCCGCCGATACAGATTACGCCTCATCCAGTCCGGCGACCCCATGAAAAGAAGCGGTTTCCCACCGTTCAGGAAGTACCAGATACGGGCATGCTCCAAGAAGCTGTCCACTATACGGGTGATACGGATATTCTTGCTGTATGCCTGGCCGGGTATCAAACAGCAGATACCACGGACTATCAAATCAATCTTCACCCCCGCTTCACTCGCCTTATCGAGTTCATCAATCATAGCCGGTTCTTGCAGAGCATTCATTTTCAAAATGATATGTGCCTCTTTTCCGGCTTTCGCCATATTTATTTCATAACCAATCCGCCTGCGCAACTCCGGCAACAGATTGAACCGTGCCACCAGCAGACGTTTGAATTTCGGTTCAGCCACCTCCTTACGCAACACACGGAAAAGTGTATGCAAGTCATTGACAATTACTTCATTCGAAGTAAACAAACCCGAATCGGCATATACCGTTGCCGTTTTCTCATTAAAATTCCCCGTACTGATATAAGCATAGCTGCGCACTTGCTTTCCTTCCTTGTTACGGCGAAGCACCAATGCCACCTTCGCATGCACTTTCAGTCCCGGAATACTATATATAATGTGTATTCCCGCTTTCTCCATCAGTTCGGCCGTCGCCAAATTATTTTCTTCATCAAAACGTGCCTTCAGCTCCACAAAGACAGTCACCTGCTTACCGTTTTGTGCAGCAGCTATCAGCGTATTGATAACCTCCGAGTTTTCTGCCACCCGATACTGGGTAATCATAATCTCTTTGCAAGAAGGGTCGTGCACCGCTTCGTAAAGGAAATGGATAAAATGGTCAAACGAATGATAGGGAAAGTGCAACAGCAAATCACGCTTATTGACATATCGGAAGATGGATTCTTTTTCATCCAGATAATTCAGTTTCATGGGTACCGGCTTGACCGGTGCTTCATTACCACGATTAGGATTGGGCAAATGCGACAAGTCTTCAAGGTTGAGATGCTTGTCACCCGGAACCAGCTCATCTCGATTGATGTCAAAGGCATCCACAAGGAATTCCAGATAGTCCACAGGCATCTTGCGGTCATACACAAAACGACATACCGCCCCTATCTTGCGCTTCTTCACCTTCTTTTTCAGTTGCTCTACCATCTTTTCAGAACTTTCGGCATCATCGACAAAAATATCGGCATCACGCGATATCTTGCAACAATAGCTGCAATCCAACTCATAGCCGGGAAACATACGGTCAATATTTGCCTTGATGATATCCTCCATATACATCAGATAGAAATACTCACCCACCCGGGGAAGCTCGATGAAACGGGGCACTTTGCTATATGGCAGTTTGATGATATAATATTCCTTCTCACCGGTGTCACGACGAATGACACGCACCGAAAGATAAAGACGGTTGTCACGCAAAAAAGTCTTGATGCGATTCTTACATACAGGCACGGGCTGCAAATAAGGAAAAATCTCCTCTTTGAAGAAGTTCCTGATGAACTCCGTATGCACGGGCTCCACCTCCTGCTTGCTTTGGTAAAACACCACATGCTGCTGTTCACGCAAAGCAGGAATCAGCTTGCGTTCATAAATGCGAATACGGTCTTCCATCTGCTCATTCACCACCTCGGTTATCTGATGAATAAGATGTTTTGCCTCTTCCTGAGTAATATCATCACTGTGACCGCCCGAAGCAATCGCTTTATGTTCTGCCACACGTATCTTATAGAACTCTTCGAGATTGGAAGAATATATTGAAACAAAATTTATTCGCTCATATAGCGGAAGGGAGTCATCATCGGCCTCCAGTAATACCCGATGATTAAATGACAACCAACTGATATCACGTTTAAAATAATGATATTTGCTCTCCATAATATGCTAAGATTTGTGTCAAATATAGTACCTTTGTTGGAAATAAACAAACAAACAATGACTAGAATTGGATTATTATCGGATACTCATTCATATTGGGACGATAAATATTTAAAATACTTTTAGGATTGTGATGAGATTTGGCTTGCAGGCGACTTCGTCGCGGTGGAAGTTGCCGAACGGTTAGCTGCCTTC
>ENA-ORKQ01000052-ORKQ01000052.1-human-gut-metagenome-genome-assembly--contig:-NODE-52-length-23648-cov-5.61251_pt1 | contig 23648 bp, 25 predicted proteins | sample MGYA00243060_ERZ508809 | MGnify/ENA primary metagenome ERZ508809 (study PRJEB26277, sample SAMN04329829) | human gut metagenome | biome: human-associated habitat | host: Homo sapiens | place: USA... | reverse complement strand
CCTCAAAGATGACGACTATCAGTCCGTCTTCCATGTTGAAAGGAATATAACCGATCAAGATACCAAAACCGATAGGAATCAGCAGCATCGGCTCAAATTCCTTGGCCACGGCAAGGTATATGAAGAATAAACCTATCAGGATCATTACGATATGACCAACAGTAGCATTGGCAAAACCCGTATATGTCCAAAAGTCAGCTAGGTTATTCCCTAAAAAGTTGATAAATTCTCCCATATTATTCAATAATTACAAGGTCAGTACCTTCGAGAACGGATTCTCCTTTACTTACATTGATTGCGGTGATCTTGCCGTCTTTGTCTGCGTTGATGTTATTCTCCATCATCATATCTTCAATGATAATGATGGTATTCCCCTTTTTTACGGTATCACCAACATTTACCTTAATATCAAGTATAACACCTGGCAACGGAGATTTAACGCCCGATTTTCCTGTAGAAGTTGCAGCAGGCTTTACTACTGTAGTTGGAGCCGGAGCAGGGCTGGTTGATGCAGGACGAATTACCGGTTTCACTACAGCTTTCGGGGCTTTTTCCATTTCTACTTTGTAAGGAGTGCCGTTTACTTCAACATGAGCGATATTATCTTCTATATCTCCAATGGCAACCTTATATATGTTACCGTTAATCTTATATTTATATTCTTTCATCGTTTTATCTTTTTATTGGTGACTTACTTTTTGTGGGGAGTTTCACGCAAGGTATAAATCTTAGAACTCCACGGTGAATAGCTACGTTTTACACGAGTAATGGTAAGAACAGTTTCTTCTACATCGTGTACATCGCTTTGCATTTCGTGCATAGCCATGGCAATTGCGGCGAATACTTCGCCTGGAGCTTCACCCAGTTTCTTTTCTTTGGCTTCTTGTTTGTCGGTAATACCTTTTACCTTCATGGCATTGCGCTTGCTCAGGTTGACAGAAATACGGCCTATAACTTTGAAAGCAATAAACAGAAGGAGCAAGCCTACGAATACGACACTCATAGCTGATATGGACATACCAATACCCACACTGTCATGTTCTTCAAACTTTTCCATCTTAGCGTTGCTGTTGATAGTCTTGTTGTTAGTGCTAGGAGTTACATACTTGTCTGCACTAGAACCTTTTACTTCCCATTCATTTGCAGCGTCGCTGACACGTGCGTATGATTGGTTTGCCTGTAATGTACCTGCAGGAACTATAATCTGATCCAATAATTTCTTGCCTGAATCATACAAGCCGATCCAATTGTTCGTTGCGGCATTCAGGGTGAAGTTGGTGTGGAAAGTACCACGGTTAGGTTCACCATCTGCCCAGAACAAAGCGTGCTGGCGAGGTTTGATCAAAGTCAATACATCACCTTTAGGGATAAAATAAGTAGCAGTATCTCCAGGCTGGATGCTCACCTTCAGTAAACAACCGGCAAGGTCTGCGCTACCAAATGATCTATTGAATATTTCAATCCATGCGCTGTGTACTCCGTAGTCATCTTGGAAATTGCTTTCATTTTCAATCAGCACTTCATTCAGTACCAGCTTGGTGTTTGATTTCTGTTCTCCACAAGAACATAAACCCACCATCAGCAGCAAAGAAAGGAATATTCCTATATTTAATTTCTTCATGTTCAATTCTCAATTTTTAATTTTTAATTAAAGAGGAATATTACCATGCTTCTTAGCCGGATTGGTTAATTTCTTAGTTTGCAACTGTTGCAATGCACGGATGATGCGGAAACGGGTATTACGCGGTTCAATCACATCATCAATATAGCCATATTTGGCAGCATTGTAAGGATTGGCGAACAGCTTGGTGTATTCAGCTTCTTTTTCGGCTAGGAATGCGACAGGATTTTCCTGTTCTTTGGCTTCGCGGGCGTATAATACTTCTACTGCACCTGCACCACCCATAACGGCGATTTCGGCAGTAGGCCATGCATAATTCATATCACCGCGAAGTTGTTTACAGCTCATTACAATGTGAGATCCGCCGTATGATTTACGCAGGGTAATTGTTACTTTGGGTACAGTCGCTTCGCCGTAAGCATACAGCAACTTGGCGCCGTGGAGGATTACGCCGTTGTATTCTTGTCCTGTGCCTGGAAGGAATCCCGGAACATCTACCAATGAAACAAGAGGTATATTGAAAGCGTCGCAGAAACGTACAAAACGCGCACCTTTACGTGACGCATTGCTGTCAAGTACACCCGCCAGATATTTTGGCTGGTTTGCAACAATACCTACAGATTGTCCGTTGAAACGTGCGAAACCAATGATGATATTTTTAGCGTAGTGAGGTTGGACTTCCAAAAACTCACCATTATCTACGATGGCGCTGATCACCTCATACATATCGTATGGTTTGTTGGGGCTGTCGGGGATAATTTCGTTCAAAGAGTCTTCCAGACGGTCGATAGGATCGGTACAGTCTACATAGGGAGCTTCTTCCAGATTATTTTGAGGAATATAGCTTAACAATTTGCGGATCATGGCTAACCCTTCTTCTTCCGTCTTGGCAGTAAAATGAGTAACACCGGATTTGGTAGAATGTATGTTTGCTTCAGGTTTGTTTTCTTGGTTTATATTTTCTTCTGTTACTGTCTTTATCACTTTCTGTCGGGTTTGGAACATGTATGATGTGTCTTCCTTCATCAATGTGAAGTCTGTCAGCGCAGGAGAGTAAACAGCTCCGCCTGCACAAGGACCGAAAATACCTGAAATCTGTGGAATAACACCTGAAGCAAGAATATTGCGTTGGAAAATTTCAGCATAACCGGCCAGCGCATTGATACCTTCTTGAATACGTGCGCCACCCGAGTCATTGATACCGATACAGGGAGCACCCATTTTCATGGCTTGATCCATTACTTTGCAGATTTTCAGAGACATTGTTTCTGACAGAGAACCGGCAGAAACAGTGAAATCCTGTGCAAAGATGTAAACTAAACGTCCTTCTATGGTACCACAACCTGTTACTACACCGTCGCCCGGATAATGTTTTTTCTCCATGCCAAAATTGGTGCATCTGTGTTCCACAAACATATCCATTTCTTCGAAACTGCCTTCATCCAGCAACATGGCTATGCGTTCGCGGGCTGTATATTTTCCTTTTTCATGCTGTTTTGCAATTGCTTTATCACCTCCACCCATGCGTGCTGTAGCCCGGCGTTCGATAAGCTCTTTTATTTTTTCAAGTTGATTGCTCATTTTACTTATGATTTTACAATTTACGATTAAAAAATATTTCTATTTACGCTTGAACCAGACTAAATACACTGATTTCAATTGTGAATAGTCAGATCTCGTGTTTTATGGTTTTTCGCAAAGCTCAGTCAGGACACCCAAAGTTGATTTGGGATGTAAAAAAGCAATTTGCAAACCTTCAGCACCTTTACGCGGAGCTTTGTCAATGAGACGGATGCCAGTGGTTTCCGCTTCGGCTAACGCATTTGCCACACCATCTTCCACTGCAAAAGCCAAATGATGCATACCACCGTTGCCATTATTTTTTTCAATGAACTTTGCGATAGTGCTTTCGGGGCTTGTAGGTTCCAGCAGTTCTATTTTAACATCACCTACTTTCAGAAAAGCGGTTTTAACTTTCTGATCCTCTACTGTTTCGATATTGTAGCATTTCAGACCTAATACGTTTTCATAATACGGCAGGGCCTCTTCAATGCTCTTTACGGCAATGCCCAGGTGTTCAATGTGTGAGATTTTCATGATCTTATAATTTTAATAGTTTGGTTTTATACTCAAGTTTTCAGATAAAACTGCACAAAGAAAGTAATTTCGAGTTAAATAAAGAAATATTTCTTCAATTTTATTTCTTATTTGCGAGATGCTTCACAACACTTTAGACAAAAAGACAAAAATGAATTAAATATAGAATTTGCACAAGAGTTTGTTCAGCCACTTCCAACTGAAGCGGAACCAGCGGCGTGTACTGCTCTGCTTGCCGCCAAAGCGGAGTATAAAGTCCCTGTAACCGTGCTTTTTGAACGGTAATCCTGCATCCATGAATTCCAAATGTGCATATCCTTTTTCGTGAGCATAGGTAATAGGTGCCCATACGGCTAGAATACCGGGGTAAAGAAAAGCATAGGTTTTCCGCATACCTCCTGAGAACCACAGATAAGCACTTTCTTTTGAGAAAAGACAGATAGAACCACCTATGATTTTGCCTTTATATTTCACAAGAAACACTTTGGCTAATTCTTTTTCTGGGTTTTGCCATGCTAATAGCCGGAAAAAGCCGATGTCCGGGAAATGTTTTCTTACCTGTGAGGAATAGGCTTTTTTCAACATTCGTGAGAAATCTTGAATATCTTTCTCATTGTCGGCTACTTCCATGATGGCACCGTTTCTCAACGCTTTGTTTATTTGTCTTTTGCGAGACATGCTCAGCCGTTCGTAAGGGACTTTACTGTGCAGTGAGTTACGTACTCTTAGCCAATTAATGGTGAAATAGTTGTTCTTTCTGAAAGCTTTGTATCCGAATAGCGGATTTTCCAAGTTGCGGAACTCGATGAGGAACGATTTGCATAATACTTCGTTGGTGAGATGTTCCAACATTTCCCCGAACAGGTCTTCCTTATTCTGTTCTTCATCAAAATACTCGCCTGTGCCATAAATCTCGCATCGTTTGATGATTGCGGGGGGGAACAAGCGCATACTCTTCCGGATGACAGCCAGCAGTTTGCCTACAGGACGGTTTCCTATATAGGCTACGATAAGCAGAGGTTCGTATCCCCGAGTCATTTCAAAGACATGAAATAACTCGGTAGAATGGAAAATGTTTGTTCCAGGCAGAGGGGGAATGGCATTTCCTTTGCGATATGTACTTAATCTGACAGGCATCTCTAATTGCAAATTTATTGTTTTTTGTTTATCAATCCACATTCTAGTTGTATATTTGTGCAGAAAAATAAATTAACTGAGTATATTATGGAACAATTTAGTGACTTAATAAAGAACAGACGCAGTATGCGTAAGTTCACGGATCAAGAGTTGACACAGGAAGAGGTGGTTGCTTTGTTGAAGGCTGCTTTGATGGCTCCGTCTTCTAAACGTAGCAATTGCTGGCAGTTTCTTGTGGTAGATGATAAGGATATGCTGGAAAAACTTTCCCATTGTAAGGAAATGGGGGCAGCTTTTCTAGCGGATGCTGCTATGGCTGTAGTTGTGATGGCTGATCCGTTGGCTAGTGATGTTTGGATTGAAGATGCGGCAATTGCTTCCATAATGATCCAGTTGCAGGCAGAAGATTTGGGGTTGGGAAGTTGTTGGATACAGGTGCGTGAACGTTTTACCGCTACCGGGATGCCCTCGGGTGAATACGTGCATACGCTGCTTGATATTCCGTTGCAGTTGCAGGTGGTTTCCATTATAGCGGTAGGACATAAGGGCATGGAACGCAAGCCTTTTAATGAGGACCATTTGCAATGGGAGAAAATTCACATCAATAAATTTGGAGGCAAGTAAACGTGGCTGCTGTCAATCATAAGGATACGTATAAAGCTTCTGCGGTGTTTCTCATTGTGATGGGTATGCTTTATCTGATCGATAAGTTTATAGGATTTGCCTCACACGGGTTGCCATGGGTTATGCAGAAAGACAATCTGTTACTGTATGCAGCTGTTATTTTCCTTTGGTTCAAGGCCGATAAGTCAGTAGGAATTGTATTGGCGGGTATATGGCTGATATTGAATATCAGTTTGGTGATAGCTTTGTTGGGGCAGATGTCTGCTTAGTTGTTGCCGGCGTCGTTGTTGTTGTTAGTAGTTATTTTATATTTAGTTTCGACCCGATGATGAAAATAGTTCTGATAGGAGCTGGCAATGTGGCTACCCATTTGGGAATCGCTTTACAAAAGGCAGGGTGTCTTATTTTGCAGGTATACAGCCGTACAGAGGAGTCTGCTTCTGCATTGGCTGACAGACTTTTAGTAGACTACACAATTGTGCCGGATGAGATACGTCGGGATGCCGATTTGTATATTGTAGCGCTGAAAGATGCAGTTTTGCGACAATTGGCTCCTGTATTGGTGAAAGGAAGGGAGCAGGCTTTGTTTGTACATACGGCGGGTAGTATGCCTATGGATTTATGGAAGGGGTTGGTAAAACGCTATGGGGTACTTTATCCTATGCAGACTTTTAGCAAGCAGCGTGAAGTTGATTTCAATACCGTACCTTTTTTTATAGAAGCATCTGCTCCGGCAGAAGTGGGAGTGCTGCGTATGGTGGCAGTTCGTCTCAGTCCTAAAGTGTATGAAGTGACTTCCGGTCAACGTAGGCATTTGCACCTGGCGGCAGTCTTTGCTTGTAATTTTGCTAACCATATGTATGCATTAAGTTCACATATACTGGAAAAGCAGGGGATTTCTTTTGAAGTGATGCTTCCGCTGATAGACGAAACTGCCGGCAAAGTACATGAACTTTCTCCCACACAGGCGCAGACAGGTCCGGCTGTACGCTACGATGAAAACGTAATAAGCAAACATTTGGAGATGTTGGCGGATGAGGAGTCTTTGCAGGAATTGTACGAAAAGATAAGTAAAAGTATTCATGATCTCCCTTTGTCTGTTATTCAGACAAATAAAGAGGGAAAGAACTCATAAGTGGTATGATAAACTATGATTTAAAGAAAATAAAGGCATTGGTATTTGATGTCGATGGGGTATTGAGTGCGGAAACTATTTATTTGCACCCCAATGGTGAACCCATGCGTACGGTTAATATCAAGGATGGGTATGCATTACAGTTGGCTGTGAAATGCGGGCTGCATGTTGCCATCATTACTGGTGGAAATACCGAGGCGGGGCGCAAGCGTTTAGAGGGGCTGGGTATCTAGGATGGTTATCTGGCTGCTGCGGTAAAGACCCGGGAGTATGCCCATTTGAAGGAAAAATATGGATTGCAGGATGAGGAGATACTCTATATGGGCGATGATATTCCCGATTATGAAGTGATGCGTTTGTGTGGGCTACCTTGTTGTCCTGCTGATGCGGCACCTGAGATAAAAGAAACAGCTGTTTATATTTCTCATCGTAATGGGGGCTATGGATGTGGCCGTGACGTGATGGAACAGGTTTTGAAGGCTCAAGGAAAATGGATGGCTCATGAAAGAGCCTTCGGGTGGTAATGAAATAAAGAAAAGCTATGTTGGAAAATTTAGAAAAATATAAAATAATCCTTGCTTCCAATTCTCCGCGCCGCAAAGAATTGTTATCCGGCTTAGGTATATAATATGATGTAATAACACTACCCGTCATAGATGACACCTATCCGGATACATTGAAAGCAGAGGAAATTCCTTTGAATATAGCTTGCGAGAAGGCGGCTGCTTACCGGAATATCATGCATCCGGACGAATTGATTATTACTGCTGATACCATTGTATGGTTGGACGGTGTAGTCATGGGCAAGCCTCATAACGAGGATGATGCACGGCAGATGTTGTGGAAGCTTTCTGGCAAGACCCATCAGGTGATAACTGGGGTTTGTCTGACTACTGCCAGGACTCAGAGAAGTTTTTCTGCTGTGACAGAAGTAACGTTTGCAGAATTGTCCGATGAGGAGATCGATTATTATATTCGGGTTTACAAGCCGATGGATAAGGCTGGTTCTTATGGTATACAAGAGTGGATAGGCTTCATTGGTGTCTGTGGAATTTCGGGTAGTTACTTCAATGTGATGGGACTCCCTGTGCAGTGCCTGTACACAGAACTGAAAAAACTATAAGTCTGTATGTGAACAGTAAGGGACGTGTTTTTGTTATTTATATGAACTATAAATAAAAAATAATTATGGCTTATAAAATAGCTTTTTACGACACGAAACCCTACGACGAACACTCGTTTACGGAGGCTAATGAGAAGTTTGGCTTTGATATCAGGTATTACAAAGGCCATTTGAATATGAATAACGTGGTGTTGACCAAAGGAGTGGATGTGGTTTGCATCTTCGTAAACGATACGGCTGATGCCGAAGTTATCCGGGCAATGGCGGATAATGGTGTTAAACTGCTGGCTTTAAGATGTGCTGGTTATAATAATGTGGATTTAGCGGCAACGGCAGGTAAGATGAAAGTGGTACGGGTACCGGCATATTCGCCATATGCTGTTGCCGAATTTACAGTGGCATTGATGTTGTCACTCAATCGTAAGATTCCTCGTGCCACAATGCGCACACGTGACGGAAACTTTTCTTTGCATGGACTTATGGGATTTGATATGCATGGCAAGACTGCCGGAATTATCGGTACGGGTAAGATTGCCAAGATTTTAATTCAGATATTACGTGGATTTGGTATGAATGTTCTTGCATATGATCTTTATCCCGATTACAATTTTGCCCGTGAACATCAGGTGGTTTATTGTACTTTGGATGAACTTTATCATAGTTCGGATATCATCTCCCTGCATTGTCCTTTGACAGAACAGACAAAGTATCTGATTAATGATTATTCCATCAGTAAAATGAAAGATGGGGTGATGATTATCAATACGGGGCGTGGGCAGTTGATTCACACCAATGCCTTGATAGAGGGGCTGAAGACCAAAAAAGTGGGATATGCCGGTCTGGATGTATACGAGGAAGAAGAGCCTTATTTTTATGAAGATAAGTCTGATAAGATTATTGATGATGACACTTTAGCTCGTCTTCTGTCTTTCAATAATGTGATTGTAACTTCACATCAGGCTTTTTTTACCAAAGAGGCAATGACGAATATTGCTCATACTACTCTACAAAACGTGAAAGACTTTGTTGAAGGTAGACCTTTGGTGAACGAAGTAGCGGTGGGGTGGGTCTAATCTCCCTTGTAGTAATACAATAAGGAATGGCGGGCTATAAAGTCCGCATTCTTTTGAACCAGTTCCTTTTCACCAAATTCGGGGAATTGTGCATCGGGGATATAGTGGTTGTTTATTAAATATTCCATCAGGTCCGGCGGACATTTGGTCGGGATAGTAAGCAGGCTGAATGCCTCTTGGGCAGCCGTTGCGGCATCATACATCGGGTTAAGAGGATCACTGATGTATTTGCATATATCCTTCGCCAATAGAATACCTTTTTCGGAATTTACCATCATGATGAAATCCTTATGTTCCTTCATTTGGGGCAAAGTGTGATTGGAATCGTCCGGCCATTGTAATACTTGGGTAAGGAAACTGTGTAGTTCTTTATAGCTTTTCAGATATACGATACGGGCACCATTTGTGCCTTGCGTGAACAATTGATAGGTATGGTGGTTCCTTTCCTTCATCTCGTCCGATATTTCGGGAATGGCAGGGTATAGTCCTTCTATCTCTTCCCAACATTCGGTATCTCCGCTTCGCAGCAGGCCAATCCTTTCATGAAGAAACAGGGCAATGCGGCCACATGGAATGATGAATTTGTCGGTTTCTGTAACCTGTGCAATATATTCTTGTACAGATGGTTCTGTGAGATAAGTATGTCCGAACAGCCAGCGTAGTTTATGGTTTGCGTCCTCTTTTCCTTTGAAATCCATAAAGAACTCCTGTAACGTGGCATTGGCGGGAGCCGTTTCATATTCTTCATCCAATATCCGGAAAAATAAATGTGCAGTTTCTTCGATATTCCTGTCCATCGGATTGATATACAGATGTTTATATGGAGCCTTCTCTAAAGTGTTCCAAATGATGAAACGGATATCTTCCTCATTGATCTCATCTTTTATATAATCCGGTCGGATGGTATAGAAAGGAAGTGACGTATCATATAGTTCCAGATGCTTTTTGATGAATGCTTGCCATAGACCTAAACCTGAAATGACATCTTCAAAATAGGCAGCGGTGTAAAGACATAACTTCTTTTTAATGGATTCGGGAATCTCTCTTATCGTACAAGTGGAGTATAATCGGTTAGCCAGATCGACAAAATATCTGTCTGTAGTCTGTTGTTGGATATAAGGATGGATAGCCAACCAGTCTTTTATGTATAATTTTATGGTTTGCATATTAGTTTATTGGAATTATTTTTATTGCAAAGATATTCCTTTCATTGTAAAAAGGAAGGAGAATATCGGGATATTTACTTTATCTTTGCAATATTCTAACTTTGAAATACCTATAAAAATGGAAATAGATTTAACAACTCCTGCTTTATTGTTCTCAGCCATATCGCTGATTATGCTGGCATATACCAATCGTTTTCTGTCATATGCCCAGTTAGTACGCACGTTGAAGGATCAGTATCGTGAAAATCATTCGGCGGTTACGGCAGCACAGATTTCTAATCTCCGCAAACGCCTTTATCTGACACGTGCTATGCAGGTGACAGGTATCGGGAGCTTGTTGCTTTGCGTGGTCAGTATGTTTTTAATGTATATACAGCTTTACCTCATATCCGTATATATTTTTGGACTGGCACTGGTGCTGCTCATTATTTCTTTAGGCATTTCTGTCCGCGAGATTTATATTTCCGTCAAGGCGCTGGAACTGCATCTGAGTGATATGGATTCTTGATTTATCTTTTTGCAAAGATATTTATCATAAAGGAACAGGCTGTTAATGCGATCCCTGTTCCTACTACTCCTTGCCATCCAAACCAATGCCAGAATGTTCCGGCAAGGAATGTACCTACGGAACCACCTATAAAATAAGTTGTCATAAAAATGGTATTAATACGGTTGGCTGCTTTCGGGTTGAGGGCGAAAATCGTAGTCTGATTACTCAATTGGATACATTGCATACCTATATCTATAATAAAAATTCCGGTGATGACACCCACGTAAGAGTCCTGACCGAAATACAGTGAGAACCACGCCACAAAAATCAAGCCACAACCTATGTAATTCAGTCGTTTGACTCCCAAAACATGTACATATTTTCCTATATACGAGGCGGTGAGAGCTCCTGCTATGCCGCACAATCCTAATAACCCTACAATATTGTTTCCTGCAAAGAAAGGAGCTTGTCCCATTTTGAATGCCAGCGAAGTCCACAGAGCTAGGAATGAACCGAAAGCAATTCCGGCACGTAAGGAAGAAATACGTAACTGGGGGTATTCTATCACTAATGAAAACAAGGATTTCATCAGATCACTATATTTCCCTTTAAAATTACATGGCATATCGGGTAGTACACGCATGATAATGATGAGACATATCACCATCATTCCCGCCGCTACAAAGAAAATAAACCGCCATCCCAAATATTCGCCGACAATTCCGCTGACTACGCGCGAAGCCAAAATACCAGTCAGTAACCCTGATACAATCATGCCTACATTTCTTCCTTTGGTTTTGGGGGTGGAGAATTGTGCAGCTATGGGGATAAAGATTTGTGGCATCACCGAACAAATGCCGGTCAGCAGAGAGGCAAATAAAATGAGATGGATATAAGGAGTCAGTGCGATGGTTAGTAATGAAACGATTAGGACTGTGAAATTGATTAGAATAATGGTTTTCCTTTTAAATAAATCTCCCAAAGGAATAATGAACAGCAATCCGATGGCATAACCTATTTGGGTAATCATTGCTATCAGGTTGGCGGTGAATTCGGATGTTTGGAGATCACGGCTGATGCGATTTAATAAAGGTTGGTTATAATATAAATTGGCAACGGAGATTCCCGCAATAATTGCTAGCGTCCAAAGTAAGGAGGCAGGTAGTCCTTGGTTTTCTTTTAATTCTTGTTTCATGCTGCAAAAGTAGTAATTTCATGAAAATCATGTTATCTTTGTAAAGAAGAAAAATAGAAATGAAAATGAAGAATTGTATAAAAACGGTCTGTTTTCTGTTTTGGACCTGTGTAATGTTTATAGCGTGTATTGATGATGATGTGGAGGAAGGTACTGTTGATTTACAAACAGGAGAGAACATTCCTGTTTTTTCTGTGGTAATGGATGATGGACAAATAATAACTTCCGAAACCCTGAAAGGAGAGGTTTCCTTGATTGTGTTTTTTCATACGGGTTGTCCGGACTGCCGGAAAGAACTTCCTGTGCTGCAAAAAATATATACGGATTACGGTCAAAGAATCCGGATGGTTTGTATTAGCAGGGAAGAGAGTTCGGCAGAGATTGTCCGTTATTGGGACGAAAATCATTTGACTTTGCCCTATTCGGCCCAAGAAAACCGCACGGTATACTATCAGTTTGCTAAATCGGGGATACCTCGTGTTTATGTCATAGATAAAGAGTTGGTTATCCGTAGTGTTTTCACGGATAACTCGTTGGCAAGTTATGAAGATTTGGCTGAGGCTATAGAAACCTGTTTGTAGTTTTTAGAGAGGGTAAAATCCCTAAAAATAGGTATTGTCAGATAATGATAAGCTCATTACCTTTGCCATCATAAAAACAGAATCACAGCTGACTATACATGCAAATATTAAAGGATAACATACGTAGCCGTATTTTGGATGTAGCCAAACAACAATTTGAGTTGAAAGGTTATTCCAAGACTTCCATGCGTGAGATAGCTGTGGATGTAGGTGTTGGGGTGGGAAATATTTACAACTACTTTAAAAGTAAGGATGAGCTGTTTCATGAAGTTGTTCGTCCGGTTTTGTATGCGTTGGAAATGCTGTTGCAGGAACATCATGGAATACAGGGCGAGGATATTATGATGATGAGGTCGGAAGAATACTTGGAAACCTGTATAAACGAATATATTTCCTTGTATGACACCCACCACAGATTGATGAAAATACTGTTATTTCGTGCGCAAGGTTCTTCATTGGAACGTTTTCGGGAGAATTATACAGACCGTTCAACCGAATTAGTCAAAGTCTGGTTTACGGTGATGCAGAGAAAGTACCCGATGATAAATATAGCTATTCCCGATTTTATAATCCATTTGCATACTGTATGGATGTTTACTATGTTTGAGGAGCTTTTGAGGCATTCAATAGCGAAACAGGAAATGAAAGCTATTTTACACAATTATATTCTATTTGAGATCCAAGGTTGGAGGGCCATTATTCGAATATGACAGGTAAAATTTGTATATACAGACTGGTTGCTACAGTAAGGCAGCAGGAAAGGAGGAAGTCTTTACGGAGGTTTCCTCCTTTTTTTATGAACAAATTTGAATACCGTTCACTAATAATCCGTTTGATATAGTACAATTATATGAAAAAGAAGAAAGAAGGATTGCCCCGTTTGTTAGAGATTGCGGGACAGAAGAAAGGGTTGCTTCTGCTGGCAGGTTTGCTGTCGGTAGGTAGTGCCATGTGTATGCTTGTGCCCTATTGGGCTGTCTATGAGGTGCTGAAAGAGTTGTTGTTGCATGGCAGCAATCCTGTTTTGGCAAATGGAACTGAAATGATACGTTGGGGATGGATCGCACTGGGTGGACTTGTCGGCGGATTGGTTTTGCTGTACGCTGCTCTTATGTCCTCTCATGTAGCCGCATTCCGAATCTTGTATGGGTTGCGTGTCCGTTTATCCGAACATATCGGTAAACTTCCGTTGGGCTATCTGAACAACACTTCCATCGGGTCCATCAAGAAAACGATGGATCAGAACATCGAGAAGATAGAGGGATTCATTGCACATACTATCCCCGATTTGGTAAATGTGATAGCTACGGTGGCAGTGATGTTTGTCATTTTCTTCTCATTAAATGTATGGTTGACAGTGGCGTGTTTGACAGTTGTCGTATTAAGCCTTTTCCTGCAATTTTCCAATTTTATGGGATAGAAAGCGAAGGAGTTTATGCGTGTCTATTACGATGCACAGGAAAGGATGAGTACTTCTGCTGTACAATATGTTCGTGGAATGCCTATAGTAAAGATTTTTGGGCAAAGTGTATACTCGTTCCGCCAGTTCAATGCAGAGATACAGGCATACAAGACATTTGCTTTGAAATGCTGTGATACCTACCAGAACGGGATGATTGCCTTTACTGTTCTGCTTGGTTCAATGGTGACATTCATTCTTCCAATGGGTATCCTGTTGCTGAATGCCAACCCGCAATCTTTGTCACTGGCTGCGGTATGGTTGTTTTTTATTATTATGGGACCAGGTGTGGCTTCACCTATTTACAAACTGACTTTCTTGGGCGGGAACACACGGGAAATCAATGAGGGGGTAGTACGTATTGCCCGCATTCTGGAGAGGCAACCTATTCCCGAGCCGGAACATCCACAAGTGCCGGAGAGGTATGATATAGAATTTCGTCATGTGTCATTTTTTTATGAGAACACAGAACAGGGAACACGGACGAAAGTTTTGCATGATATCAATTTCAAGGCACAGCAAGGGGAAATAACTGCGCTCGTAGGACCATCTGGTAGCGGTAAATCGACGGTAGCCAACTTGATACCGCGTTTTTGGGATGTAGAGCAGGGCGAAATCCTTATCGGTGGTGTGAATATCAAGCAAATAGCAACAGCAGAGTTGATGGATACCGTATCGTTTGTCTTTCAAGACACTTTCTTGTTTTATGATACGCTGTATGAAAACATTGCCATCGGTTCTCCTTCTGCCGGTAAAGAAGCGGTGATAGCTGCTGCTGAAGCCGCCCAATGCCATGATTTCATAGAACGGTTGCCAGATGGTTATGATACTAAAATTGGGGATAAAGGTATATTTCTTTCGGGCGGTGAGGCGCAACGGATATGCGTGGCACGCGCCATCTTGAAGAATGCGCCGATACTAGTACTGGACGAAGCCACTGCTTTTGCTGATCCGGAAAACGAGTATAAGATGCAAACGGCCTTGCAGTCTTTGATAAAAGACAAGACGCGTATTGTAATAGCTCACCGTTTGTCTTCTATTGTATCAGCTCATCAGATTGTTGTCATGAAAGAAGGCCGGATTGTGCAATGTGGAAAACATAATATTTTATCTGTGAAAGAGGGGGTATATAAAAGTATGTGGGATGCTTATAGAAACGCTTACCATTGGTCGTTAAACAAGAATTAAACATATATTGATATGAGAAACAAGCATTTATTAAACAGTATTTTGCAGAATACAAGCTGTCCGAAAGGTTTTTGGGGTCGGATGATTTTATGGGGAATGAATCGTTTTCATGCTTCTTTGGCCCGTCGTGGTATGAAACAGGTAAACTGGCAACCGCAATGGACTGTCCTAGATATTGGATGCGGAGGTGGAGCCAATCTGAATCGTTTGTTGAAACAATGTCCTCAAGGAAAGGTTTATGGTATAGATTTATCGGAAGAGAGTGTAGTTTTTGCAAGCAAATACAATGTGAAAGAATTGAATAAACGATGTTTCATACAGCAAGGAAGTGTGTGCTCCTTGCCATACAAAGACGGGACATTTGATGCTGTTACTGCTTTTGAAACAGTCTATTTTTGGTCGCCCATAGAGATAGCGTTGGCTGAGGTGGTACGAGTCTTACGAAAAGGAGGATGCTTCCTTATCGGCTTGGAAGCAAGCAGTCCTGAACTCGGAAAAATGTGGACTGAACGGATAAAAGGAATGGTGGTATATACAGCCGGAGATTTGAAGGATTTGTTGATAGAGGCCGGATTTTCAACCATTCAGGTTGTTCATAATAAAGAAGAAATGTATATTATCGCACGTAAATGAAAGGAACAGGTATGAATGCGATCAAAAACATTACAATTGGTCATACGAAACGTCTTTGTAGACCAGTAGGTTTAACAGTGCTTGCCAATTTGATTAATATTGTGCCGTTTTGCCTCTCTATTGAGGCGGTACGTATTGTTTTTAATACGTTCGATGGAAGTGGCCGGCCACTTGACACGGTTCGTTTGTGGTATATATTCGGAGTGATGGCTTGTTATATGATAGTCATGGCGTTAGCGGAACGAGCTTCCTATCGTTCCAATTTTAGAGGGGCATATGAGATGAGTGCTTCGGGACGTCTTTCTTTGGCAGAACACTTGCGGAAGCTCTCGTTAGGATTTCTTTCACAACGTGATCCCGGTGACTTGTCGTCTATGCTTATTACCGATTTTTCAATGGCAGAAACCGGAATATCCCATCATTTACCTCAACTGATGGGGGCTGTAGTTATGCCTGTACTAGCTTTTGCTTCACTAATATGGATAGATTGGCGGATGGCTGTTGCTATGTTTGCCGCTTTACCACTGGCTTTATTCATTTTGTGGGTAAGTACGAGTGTGCAGAAAAAATTGAGTGGAAGTCAGGTTCAGGCCAAAATTAATGCTGGAAGCCGATTTGAAGAATATCTGCAAGGTATCCGGGTGGTGAAAGCTTACAATTTGTTGGGAGCCCATTTTGACCGGTTGCGTGATGCGTTTGCTGAACTGCGCCGTGCCTGTATCCGTCAGGAGGCACAGTTAGGCCCGTTTGTGCTGCTTTCCATTGCTTTGGTGCGTGCCGGGCTGACATTGATGGTACTGTGCGGTACTTATTTGCTATTGAGTGGAGATCTCTCGTTGCCTATTTTTATATTGTTTCTTGTAGTAGGATCTCGTGTGTTTGACCCGTTAACTTCTGCCTTGACCAACTTTGCCGAGTTTCGTTATTTCTCCATTGCTGGAGGGCGTATTTTAACACTGATGGATGAGCCGGAAATGAGAGGAGAACTGCAATCTCCGGTTACAGGTGATATATGTTTTGAACATGTTTCATTTGCCTACCGGGACAAGGAAGTCCTGCATGATGTTTCAATTACGCTTTCCAAAAACTCATTGACTGCCCTTGTCGGTCCTTCCGGAAGTGGAAAAAGTACAGTAATGAAACTTTGCGCCCGTTTTTATGACCCACAGAAAGGACGTGTTTTTTTTGGTGATCTCTCGTTGGATAAAATAAATCCGGAAAGTTTGATGAGTCATATCTCTATGGTATTCCAGGATGTCTATCTGTTTCAAGATACGGTACGCAACAACATACGTTTTGGTAAGGCTGGTGCAACGGATGATGAAATTATTGTCGCAGCCCAAAAAGCTTGTTGCCATGATTTTATCATGCAGTTGCCGCAAGGCTATGACACGATGATAGGTGAAGGCGGTTGTACTTTATCCGGAGGAGAAAAACAGCGTATATCCATTGCTCGTGCTGTTCTGAAAGACGCACAAGTCATTCTATTGGACGAAGCAACTGCCTCGCTTGACCCTGAAAATGAAGTGGAAATGCAGAAGGCCATCGATACTCTCATCAAAGGTCGTACTGTTATAACTATCGCTCATAAGCTCAAGACAATCATGAATGCTAATCGGATAATTGTTTTGGACGATGGTCAAGTTAAGGAACAAGGAACACATGATGAATTGATTCGGGTAGATGGTCTTTATGCCCGGCTATGGAAAATTCAGGAAAGTACTTCTGGATGGAATTTATGAGGAATTCTATTTGATTACACAATTGAAAAGAGAATATGAATTACTATTCTCTTTTCAACTTTTCTTAATAGGACTTAAATATGAACAGATGAGAAAAAATATTATTTTGCAGAATATTTTAACGTTGTGAAAATAATGTATTCTCTATCCGAAAGAAGTGTTTTGCGGAAGAGCGGTCGGGTAGTAACAAACCAGATTAAGATTGTTATCAGATCATTGTTCCATGCCTCAAAACAAATATGATATTTCTCGTTTAAATCATTTTTAAGGATTTGTCGGACTTTTATAAAAAACTCCCTTATTGTTTTTTATTTCTATCATTCCGTTGTCTGAATCATACAGGAATGGTGGAAAAGTAAAAAAGACATAAATCTCGGTGTCTTTTAGTTTGTACAGCTTGGGAGTGATCTTTTTACTGATTCCGCTTGGGAATACTTGGTCATCCATTTCGGTAGGAATATAATAATCTGCTCCCTCCCTCAATACATTTTTGCTAATCTTGGCTTCTGCTTTTGATTTGGCAATCGTATAGAATCCCTCTATATCATATTTATCCCAATTTTTATACTCTTGTCCAAGCACCATACTTATGTTTAAACATAAAACCAGTAGTAATAATATTCTTTTCATATCTATCTGTTTTTAAGGTTATTCCAAGTTGGTATCACAAATATAAGAATTCTTATTGGTTTTTTCAAGGAATAAGGAAGAAAATAGAGAGTAGAATTTTAAAAAAAGAAGGTAATCCCTATCCATATCAGAGCTCCTGATATCAGAACGATTCCTAACATGATTAATTTTATTTTGAAGAGCTGGTTAGTTTCCGCTTCTTCTTTTTCTTGCGTTTTTATTCTGATCTCTTCTAATTGCTCAAGGGATAGATGGGAGGAGTGCTCTTTTTTGTTCAAATCAACCAGTCGGTTTCGAATTTCATTTAAGCGTTCCTTTCCTGCTTTTCGTAGTTCACGATTTTCTTTATCTCTTCTCATCATGTCATTGATACAACCTAAAGTTCCCATAATCTAACTGTTTAATTTGAATTCATTTCCACAAATATAGTGTTTTTTGCAGTTGCTTTTCTTCACTTGCTAATTTAATATTTGAAGGATAGATATTACTTAATAAACCTGATGTGCCTTGACTGCCGGATATAAATATTCTGCCAATGGATTTGTAATATAAAGTTGTATGCCATTATGCTTTCATACCATTGCTTATGGGGTAATATGTTGATAATGAACTGTATTTATATGGCGTGGCATTTTCCCCATTGAAACAGGTAAAAAGTAGATGTATTTATCTTATCATTGAAAAAAAATGTGAATATAAAGTTTAGGTGAAAGTGATTTTATTTGTAAATTGTATACCGTCATGTAGGTATCTCCGATCTATGTATAATTTAGTATATACCTAGAAATGGGGATTGTGCCGAGCTTTTATGAATTGTAATTTTGCAAACCAATAGAGAATGAAATGATTTGTAAGATTGCATATATTTTTTTATTTATAATTTGTAGCAATGTGTCTCTTTTATGGGGGCAGACATTTGTATTTCGGGGAACTGTACTGGATGAGCAGACTCATAAAGCGTTGGATTACGCTACAGTTCAATTGTTTGTGGATAAGCAGATTGTTTATGGGGGAATAACAGATGCGAATGGACATTTTGAACTTCTACATATCCATCCTGGAACTTATCGGGTTATTGTATCCTATTTAGGATATGATTCTACAGAAAAAGAAGTGAAGGTCATTGGGGATATTTCAGCAATCTTTTATTTAAAACCTTCGGTCATGGCGCTGAACGAGGTAGTGGTGACCGCTTCTGAATCAAAACGCGCTACCAGCGCTTCTATCGTTGACCGTACAGCCATGAAACATCTTCAGCCCTGCAGTTTCAGGGACTTGATGGAATTTGTACCTGGAGGAATGTCGGCTGATGCTCAGATGGGGCAGGCCAATCTGATCCGGATACGTGAAACAGGTAAGACGGAGGATATCTCTTCATTGGGAGTTGGATTTTATATTGATGGTATCTCCCAGAATACGGATGCGAATCTGCAATATATGCCAAACAGTACTTCCGCAGTGAATGCAACGAGCACAATGTCAAAAGGGATGGATATGCGTACCATCTCAACCGATAATATTGAGAAGGTGGAAATCATTCGTGGCATTCCTTCCGTGGCTTATGGTAATGTGGCAAACGGTGCGGTAATCATTCAGCGTAAAATGAATGAGAGCCCCTTGTCTGCGCGTTTTAAGGCTGATAAAACCAGTAAACTGTTTTCTGTAGGCAAGGGAATTCGGCTGGATGGGAACGGGCGTTATGTGTTGAATGCTGATTTAAACTATTTGGAGTCCAAAATAGATCCGCGTAACAGTGTGAAAAATTACACTCGCCTTACTGCTTCCGCCCGCTTGGATGGCAAATGGTTATGGAATGAACGTAATATTCATTGGAATATCAGTTCCGATTATACCGGCTCGTTTGATGATGCGAAGAGGGATAAAGATGCGACAGTAAAGGAAGATTCTTATAAATCGGACTTTAACAGCCTGAAGATAGCGGGGAAATGGAGCATGAAGTTTCCGGCCCATTTATGGATTCGTGAGGTTGGTGTGACTACTTCTGTCAGTCAGCAGTGGGAGAAGATGCGTGAAATAAAGTCCGTTTCTCTGAATCGTCCGGCAGCTATTGCTACTCAGACAGAAACCGGAGAGTTTGATGGCATCTATCTACCTTATAATTATGTGGCACAGATGGATATTGATGGTAAACCTTTATATGTTACGGCTTCCGCCCGTACGCGGTTGGCTTTCCCGTTGGGGGTATTACAGAATGCGATGAATATGGGGATGGAATGGAATTAGCAGAAGAATTTGGGAGAAGGCCAGGTATTCGATGTGACACGGCCCATCAGTGAAAGTTTGAGTACACGGCCTCGCCGTTTTAAGGATATACCGGGGCTGCAACCTTTCGCCTTCTATGCCGAGGAGGTATTGAATCTTCCTGTAAATAGACATAAATTGGCTTTTACGGCTGGTATCCGTTTGCAGTCTTTATTGGGGCTGGACACTAAATATAAGATGCAGGGCAAGATATATCCCGATCTTCGTCTGGACTTGCAATGGAGTTTACCGGTATCAAACGGATGGGATGTTGCCTTTTCGGGAGGTTTGGGCTGGATCAGCCGTATGCCGACCACCGCACAGCTATATCCGGATTTTAAGTATGTAGATTTGATTCAGTTGAATTATTACCATACCAATCCGGATTATCGCCGTATCAATATGATGACATATAAATGGGATAATACAAACTATCAATTGGAACCAGCACGTAACATGAAATGGGAAGTGCGGGCCGACGTCAGCTATAAGGGAAACCGCCTGTCGATAACTTATATCCGCGATCGGATGAATAATGCTTTTGATGATATCACTTATTATAGGTCATTGGCATATAAACTATATGATCCTGCTAGTATCGACGGATCAGCATTGACGGCTCCTCCAGAACTTTCTCAGTTGACTTATACAAATGAATATAATCTGGATGTGTATTCCACACAAGGTAATGTAATGAAGGTGTGTAAAGAAGGAGTGGAGTTTCAGTTCGCTTCCAAACGAATAGAATCGCTCAAGACTCGCGTCACTATGTATGGAGCCTGGATAAAGACAATTTATAATTCGGATTCTCCTCAATATAAGGCCTCTTCTATATTGTTGGACAATAAACAGCTGAAATATGTGGGATTGTACAATGGGGACAACGGAACAGAAAGCCAGGCATTCAATACGAACTTTATGTTTGATACCTATATACAGCGTTTGGGACTTACTTTCTCTACGTCGGCACAATGCACTTGGTATACCAACAGACGGAACTTGTGGATTAATGGCGTGCCGGTAAGCTATATAGATCAATCCGGTGAAACGCATCCGTTTCGCGAAGAGGATAAAAACAATATTCAGTTACAGCATCTGGTGGAGAAATATTCAGCCACTTATTTTGAGCGTACTACCGTGCCTTTTTATATGGATATCAATTTGAAGGCGAGTAAACGGATCGGTAAGTATCTGAATCTGGCTTTTTATGTAAACCGGCTTTTGGGTATTTATCCTGATTATACGTTACGGGGCGTACTGCAACGGAGAACGTCCGAATCGCCTTATTTCGGTATGGAAATGAACTTAACTTTTTAGTAAATGAACAATAAAATAGAGATGAAGATGAAAAAGAATCAATTGACAATGTTAGTCCTTTTTGCGACAATGCTGGGATTTACCGCATGTAGTGATGATGACAAAGTGAGCATATCCACTGTAGGTATTACCACTACTGTAGATACAACTATCGAGGGGCTGCAACTGATCGGTGGAACCTATACTTTTGAAAATGTAAATACATCTGTCAAGACAGACATTACCTATCCGGCTCAGAGTATTGAACTGGCGGACGGGTTGTATAATGTAACTTTCATTGGTAAGGGAACTTACTCACAGAATGGAACTCCGGTGGAAGTCGATGTACAGGGAGTACAACAGAATGTGGCCGTATCTGGAGGGTCGTACAAGCTGGAACTGAAGGTTCATGTACTCAATACAGGTGACCCTGATTTTGTGATTGCCGAGATATTTATTCCCGGAACCTATAATGAAGCAGGTAAGCAATATAATGGCGACCAGTATATACGTATCTATAATAACTCGGATAAAGTTTTGTATGCGGATGGATTGATATTTATGGAATCACAATTCCAAACTACTCAGAAATATCAATCGGTAGATCCGGATATTATGGATGAAGCTATTGCGGTAGGCTCTGTTGTAGCAGTACCGGGCAGTGGAACAGATTATCCGGTACAACCGGGAGAATCCTTTATCCTTTGTGACAATGCGATCAATCATAAAGAGGCTAATCCGAATTCTATAGATTTAAGTAAAGCCAATTTTGAGTGGTATATTGAATCAAAGCAAGATGTGGATAATCCGGCTGTTCCCAATCTGGATGTTTATTATTGTTATTCCAAAACTATCTGGGTGTTGAATAAACAGGGAAATCGCGCTTATGCTATTGGCAGATTACCCAAAAGTATGACTAAAGAAAAGTATATTTCAGACTATGCATACAACAATAAGAATAATATGCAAAATGGAACAGCCAGTAAACCGCAAAGCAAATATAAGTTCCCCAATGAATGGGTGATTGATGCTGTAAATGTAGGTGCTTCCAATGAATGGCAGTGGAATGTAACCTCTACCGGGCTGGATATGGGGCATCCTTATATCGGTATGAACAATACCGTTGCAGAAAACATCGGAAAGTGCGTAATGCGTAAAGCCGCCTACAAGGATGGTGATCGGGAAGTATTGCAGGATACAAATAACTCTACCGTTGATTTCACACCTGCGGCTACTCCGAGCCTGTTTAACAAATAATTGAATCCGTCTTATTGATATATAAATCTTTATTATTCATGATGCTAATCCGAATTATCATTATGTTGCTGATTGCTTTATTTGTGGAGAGTCGGCAGGAAGCCTTCGGGCAGACTACCGACACACTCTCCCTGTCCGATAAGGTAATCCGTACCGCTTCATTTGCGACCGGATTTCGTGGCGAGATATGGCAGAATCCGGCACTTTATTATTACTATACTCCGTATACATGGACAAGGCTGGACGTAAATGGAGCTTATCATGATAAAGGAAAAGCATCTTTGAAACAGGAAGGTGATAAGGATACCCGTATCGGGGTAGATGTCAATTCCTTCGTTATTCTTTCGGAACGTGATCGTGTATTCGGTTCAGCAGGATACAGGAGTGAGAAGCAGGAGAATGTGTTATGGAATGAAAATATAGACTGGAAATTGATAGCTCCTTACGTGACTGGTGATTCCATTGGTGGTTTCCTGAAGGGAGAAACTTATTATTTCAATGGAGGTTACGCCAGTGAGTCAGGTTCCTGGACATGGGGAATCACCGGTGGTTACAGAGCGTCTCATAATTATCGGGATAAAGATCCGCGTCCACGTAATACAGCTTCCGATCTCTCTTTTGCTTTGTGAGCAGGATATCGTCTGGTGACATATCGGTTGGGAGTTTCCGCAGATTTCCGGCTTTATCAGCAGAAAAGTGAGATTTCATTCCTTGCAGATAAAGGCTCTACTTCGGTATACCATATGTTGGGATTGGGCATGGATTATGTGCGTTTCGCCGGAAACCAGACCGGGACGAAGCATCAAGGCATCCGGTGGGGAGGAAGCATAGGCATTCTGCCAGTTGATACGGAAAAGGGGATATCGGCCACAGTTTCAATTGACCGTATGTCAATGGACAAGAATTTTAGCAATGCCAATAATCTCACTTTGCTGGATG
>ENA-ORKQ01000037-ORKQ01000037.1-human-gut-metagenome-genome-assembly--contig:-NODE-37-length-25958-cov-6.11748_pt1 | contig 25958 bp, 21 predicted proteins | sample MGYA00243060_ERZ508809 | MGnify/ENA primary metagenome ERZ508809 (study PRJEB26277, sample SAMN04329829) | human gut metagenome | biome: human-associated habitat | host: Homo sapiens | place: USA... | reverse complement strand
GATGCGAAGTTGTGTGTGGTTACAATTGACGTGGTGAATATTTAGAATTTTCGCATTCTCGACTTGCGTGCGTTGATAGGAAACGTGAACCAGGAGGCCATCCTGTTCAATGACACCTTCTTCAACAACATTGCCTTCGGTGTGGAAAATGCAACTATGGAGCAGGTGATCGAAGCGGCAAAGATTGCCAATGCCCACGACTTCATCATGGAGACCGAACTCGGTTATCAAACCAACATCGGCGACCGTGGCGGCAAGCTTTCCGGCGGACAGCGCCAGCGCATCAGTATTACCCGTGCCATCCTGAAGAATCCGCCCATCCTGATACTCGATGAGGCTACTTCCGCACTCGATACCGAAAGCGAACGACTGGTGCAGGAGGCTCTGGAACGGCTAATGAAGACCCGTACCACGATTGCCATCGCCCACCGCCTTTCCACCATCAAGAATGCGGATGAGATTTGTGTTCTTTATGAAGGTGAAATCGTGGAACGTGGTAAGCACGAGGAACTCCTTGAGAAGAACGGCTATTATAAGAGGCTGAATGATATGCAGTCTCTCTCATAGAAATAAAATTCTGCGTACTTTGCTTCCACCCGCTTGTGCTATGTTGTTATGACTAAAATAGGAAGTTAATTCATTGTAAGGCAATGTGTTGATTTCGTGTATCCCTTCTTGTTGATACTTTGTAAATAGGAAGTTAATTTCCTGCAAACAGCATATTAATTCTTCTTTCTCTTCTATACTTCTTACGCAGAATCTATGATGTAGGTGGGTGTTGATGGCTGCCGGCAGAGTGTTTCACGGCTTGTTAGGCAATGATGAATAAAGGGCGTTCTTTTGCCTTTTACGCTTTTTTAATATCTGCTTGCTTCCATTCTATCACTAATTATCCTATTTTTGCAAAGAACACATACATAAACATTGCAAATATCATGAAAAAATTATATCCAACGTCTACGACGACAGCTACTATGACTATCAGTCCAAGTACTCTTAATCATGTAATTCAATTGACCCCGATAATACTATAACTGTAAATATTTAATATTCGCCTACCATGAAAATAAAAGTTGGTTTGATAGGGTTCGGTAGAATGGGGCAAATGTATTGGGAGGAAATGCAAAAAAGCGGTCGATGGGACATCGCATATATCTGCGATACCGATCCGGACTCCCGAGAATTGGCAAGAAACCTTTCCCCTTCATCCAGAATCATATCTGATGAACAAGAAATCTTTGACGACCAGAGTGTAGAAGCTGTTGGTCTTTTTGCATTGGCAAATTCCAGAAAAGAACAAATAGAGAAAGCTGTCCGAAGCCATAAGCACATCCTGACGGAGAAACCCATTGCCGATACCATTGACAAGGAATGGGAAATTGTGGATCTGATTGAAAAGTATGACCGTATTGCTGCTGTCAACCTTTATCTGCGCAACTCCTGGTATCACCAGGCTATGAAGCAGTTTATCGATGAAGGCGAAATTGGCGAACTGGCCATCTTGCGCATCTGCCACATGACTCCGGGATTGGCGCCGGGCGAGGGACACGAATATGAGGGTCCCGCCTACCACGACTGCGGCATGCACTACATAGACATTGCCCGCTGGTATGCCGACAGTGAATACAAGACCTGGCATGCGTAAGGCATGCGGATGTGGGACTACAAGGACCCTTTGTGGGTACAGTGCCACGGTACGTTCGAGAACGGCATCTCCTTCGATGTTACACAAGGATTCGTCTACGGACAACTCTCCAGAAACCAGACTCATAATGCATATACGGACATTATTGGTACAAAAGGTATCGTGCGCATGACGCATGATTTCCGGACTGCCGTGGTGGAGCTTCATGGCGTGAACCGTACGCTTCGTCTGGAGAAGCCGTTTGGCGGGAAGAATCTGGATAAGCTATGCAATATTATGGCTGACTCCATCGAGAGCGGGAAACGCGATCCGAGATTGCCGCAGATGCGAGACTCGGCCATTGCTTCCCAATACGGATGGACCTTCCTGGAGGATGCGCGCCGCCACGACCTGCCTGGCATAGGCGACTTGCAGACGCTGGAGGAAATTAGGGAGCGCCGGAGGCATATGAAGGAAGGTTACGGACTGCTCCGTCCGAAGAAGACGGTAGTCTGATGCCTATTGTAATGAGAAGTGTTTTAAAACTTAATTATATTAACCGATTTTAAAATCTAAAGAACCATGTCGAAATTTACAAGAAGAGAGTTTCTTAAGACCGGAGGTTTAGCTTTGGCGGGTCTTACCATTGCTCCAAGCAGCATTTTGGGTAAGAGTCACGGACACGTACCTCCCAGTGACCGTTTGAACATTGCTGCCGTAGGTATCGGTGGTATGGGACACACTAACATTAATCATGTGAAGGCTACGGAAAATATCGTGGCGCTGTGTGACGTAGACTGGCGCTACGCGAAAGGTGTGTTCGATGAGCTTCCCAATGCGAAGAAGTATTGGGATTATCGTAAGATGTACGATGAGATGGGTAAGGATTTCGATGCTGTTATCATCGCTACGGCCGACCATACACATGCCATCATCACTGCTGATGCCATGACGATGGGCAAACATGTATATTGCCAGAAACCGTTGACGCACTCTGTATACGAGTCCCGTCTGCTTACCCGCCTGGCCGCTTCTACGGGAGTAGTTACTCAGATGGGTAACCAGGGTTCTTCGGACGAAGGTACCGACTTGGTATGCGAGTGGATATGGAACGGCGAAATCGGTGACGTGACAAAGGTGGAATGTGCTACCGACCGGCCCATCTGGCCGCAAGGATTGAATGTTCCCGAGAAGGAAGACCGCATTCCCAAAACTCTGAACTGGGATTTGAGCACCGGTCTTGCCATGATGAATCCGTATAACGAAATCTATCATCCCTGGAACTGGCGCGGATGGTGGGAGTATGGTACGGGTGCTTTGGGCGATATGGCTTGTCACATCCTGCACCAGCCGTTCAGAGCTTTGAAGTTGTTGTATCCTACCAAGGTAGAAGGTTCGTCTACATTGTTGCTCAATGCCTGCGCTCCGCAAGCACAGCACGTGAAGCTGACTTTCCCCGCACGTGAAAATATGCCGAAGGTGGCTATGCCCGAAGTGGAAGTTCACTGGTATGATGGTGGCATGATGCCCGACCGTCCGAAAGGCTTCCCCGAAGGAAAGCAACTGATGCAGAGCGGTGGCGGTCTGACTATCTTCCACGGAACGAAGGATACGCTGATTTGCGGTTGCTACGGACAGAACCCGTGGTTACTTTCTGGCCGCGTGCCCAATGCACCGAAGGTTTGCCGCCGTGTACCGAAGGCTATGAATGGCGGTCATGAGATGGACTGGGTACGTGCTTGTAAGGAAAGTCCTTCCAGCCGCGTAATGCCTAAGTCTGACTTCTCCGAAGCAGGACCGATGAACGAAATGGTGGCAATGGGTGTATTGGCCATCCGTCTGCAGGGCCTGAACAAGACACTGGAATGGGACGGAGCCAACATGCGCTTTACCAATATTGGCGACGACGAGACATTGCGTACAGTCATCAAGGACGGCTTCAAGATACACAACGGCCATCCAAGCTTCGACAAGACATGGACAGATCCGGTAAATGCCAAAGCTTTTGCAGAAGAGCTCATCAAGCATAACTACCGCGAAGGCTGGAAATTGCCTGATATGCCTAGATAAACATTAAAAGGGGCATCAGAACTTGTTTTCTGATGCTCATAAACGAATACTAATCATTTAATTTTTCAGATTATGAAGAAAATATATTATCCTTTGGCTTGTTGCCTTATCGGAGGTATGCTCGCCTCTTGCGGTGGCGGTGCAAAGAAATCGAACGCTACGGAAGAAGCCGCAGCTCCTACTACTACTGCGGTGTCTTACTCCAAGTCTTTGAAAGCGCCTGAAACGGACAGTCTGAATCTGCCGATTGATGCGGACGGTTATATTACTATTTTTGATGGAAAGAGCCTGGACGGATGGCGTGGATACGGTAAGGATAAAGTGCCTTCCAGGTGGATTATTGAGGATGGTTGCCTCAAATTCTGTGGAACCGGTACCGGTGAAGGACAGACCGGTGAAGGTGGTGACTTGATTTTCGCCCATAAGTTCAAGAATTTTGAGTTGGAACTGGAATGGAAAATTTCGAAAGGTGGTAACTCCGGTATCTTCTATCTGGCTCAGGAAGTTACTTCAAAGGATAAGGACGGCAACGAAGTGCTGGAACCCATCTATATCTCTGCTCCTGAATTCCAGGTGTTGGACAACGCCAATCATCCGGATGCCAAGCTGGGTAAGGACAACAACCGTCAGGCTGCTTCCTTGTATGATATGATTCCTGCTGTTCCGCAGAACGCCAAACCTTTCGGTGAATGGAATAAGGCCAAGATTATGGTATACAAAGGCACTGTAGTTCACGGACAGAACGATGAAAATGTACTGGAGTATCACTTGTGGACCAAGCAGTGGACTGATATGCTCCAAGCCAGCAAGTTCAGCGAAGAAAAATGGCCTTTGGCTTTTGAACTGTTGAACAACTGTGGTGGCGAAAACCATGAAGGCTTTATCGGTGTACAGGATCATGGTGATGATGTTTGGTACCGCAACATCCGTGTAAAGGTTCTCGACTGATTCCTTCTAAAAAGATAGTACTATGAGAATCAAACATATGATGATTTTGTCAGCACTGTGTTTATCCATGATGGCCACAAGCTGTAGCAGCCAGAGTAGGGAAACGACGCCGGAAACAACGAAAAAGGAAGTTGCCATACAGCTCTACTCTGTGAGGGACTTGGTGAAGGACGGCAGTAACCTCGACCAGATTCTGAAGGATTTGGCTGATATGGGCTATACCAGTGTGGAGGCCGCCAACTACAATGACGGTAAGTTCTACGGCAAGACTCCCCAGGAGTTCAAGCAGATGGTGGAAAAGAGCGGTATGACCGTGCTTTCTTCGCACACTACCCACGGGTTGTCGGACGAGGAACTGGCTTCGGGCGACTTTACGGAAGCCTTGAAATGGTGGGATCAGTGCATTGCTGCCCATAAGGAGGCCGGTATGGAGTATATCGTGACTCCGTATCTCTCCGTTCCCAAGACATTGAAAGATTTGCAGACCTACTGCGACTATTACAATGAAGTGGGCAAGCGCTGCCAGGCTGCCGGTTTGAAATACGGTTACCACAATCATGCCCATGAATTCCAGAAAGTGGAAGACAAGGAGCTGATGCTGGACTACATGCTGCAACACACCAATCCCGAATATGTATTCTTCCAGATGGACGTTTACTGGGTAGTGCGCGGCCAGAACAGCCCGGTGGATTACTTCAACAAGTATCCCGGACGCTTCACCATGCTCCATATCAAGGATCACCGCGAGATTGGGCAGAGTGGTATGGTAGGTTATGATGCTATCTTCAAGAATACGGATACTGCTGGCGTGCGCCACATCGTAGCTGAGATTGAGAAATACAGCTGCCCCGTAGAAGAGAGTGTGAAGCAGAGTCTTGACTACTTGCTTGATGCTCCTTTCGTGAAGGCATCGTATAGCAAATAAAACATGATGGCGGCTATTCATTCATAAGCTCGGCCGCATCATTTTCTTGACGCGGGCACAACCGGATGAAGAATCCAGGGTGCTCGCGTTTTTTTACTTCCTTCCGAAGTCGGCCGGAATTTCCCCCCATTGCTTTGTCTCCCATTTTAGGATGCGGGTGGTGTAGGTGTTTTCGCGCAACCACTTCTCTGCACGTTCTATTAGGTGGAAAAGCTCTTCGGTCTTGGCGTCACGCGGCAGTTTGGTTTTGCATTTTTTCTGTTTTATCCAGTTGATGGCGTTTACGCTGTCACTGTAGATGGGCATGTCGAAACCTTTCTGTTTCAACAAGGCAAGTCCGTGGACAATGGCGAGGAATTCGCCGATATTGTTGGTTCCATACATCGGCCCGAAGTGAAAGATTTCCTGACGGCTGGCGACGTGTACTCCCCGGTACTCCATGGCACCGGGATTTCCGCTGCAGGCGGCGTCTACGGCAAGGCTGTTTTCTGCGACGGCGGCAGGAAGGGGAGCGTCGGCGCCGGGAATAGTCTTGGCAGGAGAAGGGGCCGACCGCTTGATGTACGCGTACGGCGAAGAGGCAAAGGCTTTTTCCGCTTCCTCGCGTGATTCGAACGACTTGTATTTTGCTCCTTCGTAGCCTTTGGTCTGCAGTTGGCAGTCTGTCCAGGAAGTGTAGATACCCGGGCTGACTCCCGCCCATACGACGTAATATTTTTCTTTCTTCATAACTGCGGACAAAGGTAAAAAAGAAAATCCGAACAACTTAACTCTTTCATTTGTTTCTTTGTATGGCGGATATAAAATAAAGAAGAGAAGACTCAATAAAAAAAGAAAGGACAAAAAATGAAGAGAACATTTGCAGAGGCCATGGCGCATCGCCGTAGTTATTACTCTATCGGCAGCGATTCGCCAGTACTGGATGAAGAAATAGTACACATTATTCGTGAAGCCGTAAAGAATGTGCCGTCAGCTTTCAATTCACAGTCTACAAGAATTGTATTGCTGCTGGGCGACGAACATAAGAAATTGTGGAACATTGTGAAGGAAACCCTGAAAGCACGTATCTCTGCCGAGGCTTTTGCCAAGACGGAAGCCAAGATTGACGGCTGCTTTGCCAGCGGACACGGTACTGTGCTCTATTTTGAAGACACTTCTGTAGTCAAGAAGCTGCAGGAAGCATTCCCTTCCTATAAGGATAATTTCCCCACTTGGTCACAGCACACCTCCGCTATGCACCAGTTTGCCATCTGGACTATGCTGGAAGATATGGGGTTGGGCGCCTCCCTGCAACACTATAACCCCTTGATTGACGACGAGGTACGCCGCACCTGGAACCTGCCCGGCGACTGGATGATGATTGCACAGATGCCCTTCGGTACACCCACCGGTGAACCAGGAGAAAAGGAATTCGAAGATTTAAGCAAGCGTATCAAAATTTTTCTCTGATACAGAGGCGTTTTCAGCTTGGAATTGCTACCTTTGCAGGAAACCTGTAACTCGTAGCAGATATGATGCGTATTTTCTTGACCGGCTACATGGGAGCCGGTAAAACTACTTTAGGAAAGGCTTTTGCCCGCGAAATGAATGTGCCGTTCATTGACTTGGACTGGTACATCGAAGAACGTTTTCACAAATCAATCCGTGAATTGTTCACCGAGCGGGGAGAAGCCTCTTTTCGTGAATTGGAGCGAAACATGCTGCATGAAGTAGGGGAATTTGAGGATGTCGTGGTTTCTACCGGTGGCGGTACTCCTTGTTTTTTTGACAATATGGAGTATATGAACGGTTGCGGGCAGACGGTGTTCCTGGATGTACACCCCGATATTCTGTTCCGCCGGCTCCGGGTGGCGAAGCAGCAGCGCCCCATCCTGCAAGGCAAGACGGACGAAGATTTGCGCACCTTCATTGTGGAGGCGCTGGATAAGCGTGCGCCTTTCTTCTCGCAGGCCCGTTATCGCTATGATGCCGGTTATCTGGAGAGTCGCAGCCAGATTAGCGAATCCGTGCAACGGTTACGCCAACTTTTAGGACTTTAATCCCTTGTAAATGTGTATTTTTCAGTCCGATGAGCTGGATGTATTAGATTTATGTGTATTTTTGTCGCCCCTTTTATAAAACACACTATAGTGGGAAAATAGTAAATTGTAAATAGTCTAATAGTAAATGTACTGATGAGAAAATGGCGTATTGAAGATTCAGAAGAGCTGTACAACATAACTGGTTGGGGCACTTCGTACTTTAGTATCAATGACAAAGGTCATGTTGTGGTGACACCGCGTAAGGATGGGGTTGCCGTCGATTTAAAAGAGTTGGTGGACGAGTTGCAGTTGCGCGATGTAGCGGCTCCGGTATTGGTGCGTTTTCCCGATATTCTGGACAACCGAATCGAGAAGGTGTCCTGCTGCTTCAGACAGGCCGCCGATGAGTATGGGTATAAAGGAGAGAACTTTATTATCTATCCCATCAAAGTGAATCAGATGCGTCCTGTGGTGGAAGAGATGATTAACCATGGGAAGAAGTTCAATCTAGGTCTGGAAGCGGGTTCAAAGCCGGAGTTGCATGCTGTGATAGGGGTCAATACTGACCAGGACTCCCTCGAGGTCTGTAACGGATATAAGGACGAGAGCTTCATTGAATTGGCACTGTTGGCGCAGAAAATGGGCAAACGCATTTTTCTTGTTGTAGAGAAACTTAATGAGTTGAATCTTATTGCCAAGATGGCGAAGCAATTGAAAGTGAAACCCAACATTGGAATTCGCATAAAATTGGCTTCCAGTGGAAGTGGCAAATGGGAAGAAAGTGGGGGAGATGCCAGCAAGTTCGGACTGACATCCAGTGAACTGCTTGAAGCGCTGGACTTCCTGGAGAAAAAGGACATGAAGGACTGTCTGAAGCTGATACATTTCCATATCGGCAGTCAGATAACCAAGATACGCCGCATCAAGAATGCCTTGCGTGAAGCTTCGCAATTCTTTGTGCAGCTGAACAAGATGGGATTCAACATCGAATTCGTGGATACCGGTGGCGGTATGGGAGTTGATTATGACGGTACACGTTCTTCAAGCAGCGAAAGCTCCGTCAACTATTCCATCCAGGAATATGTCAACGATGTGGTGTCGACATTTGTTGATGCTGCCAACAAACACGGCTTTCCTCATCCCAATATCATTACCGAAACGGGACGTAGCTTGACTGCCCATCACTCCGTGCTTATCTTTGAAGTACTGGAAACGGCTTCCCTGCCCGAAATGGATGACGACTGGGAACCGGGAGAGGATGCCCACGAACTGGTGAAGGAACTGTATGACATCTGGGACAACCTGAGTCAGCGCAGCATGCTGGAACCCTGGCACGATGCACAGCAGATACGCGAAGAGGCACTCGACCTTTTCAGTCATGGCATCGTCGACTTGAATACGCGCGCGCAGATAGAGAAACTCTATTGGAGTATCTGCCGCGAAATTAACTCCATTGCCAGCGGCATGAAGCATTGCCCCGAGGAATTCCGCAAGTTGAGCAAGCTGCTTGCCGACAAGTATTTCTGTAATTTTTCGCTGTTCCAGTCATTGCCCGATTCCTGGGCCATCGACCAGATGTTCCCCATCATGCCCATACAGCGGCTGGATGAAAGACCCGACCGCGAGGCTACTTTGCAGGATATGACTTGCGACTCTGACGGTAAAATAGCTAATTTCGTCAGCTCGCGTGCCGATACGACGACCCTGCCGCTGCACTCGTTGCGCGACAAGGAGCACTATTATCTGGCGGTTTTCCTCGTAGGGGCCTATCAGGAGATTCTGGGAGATATGCACAATCTGTTCGGTGATACGAATGCTGTGCATGTGTCTGTCAATTCCAAAGGCTACACCATTGACCAACTGATTGATGGAGAGACGGTGGCAGAGGTGCTGGACTACGTGCAATATAATCCTAAGAAACTGGTACGTACGCTGGAAACTTGGGTGACGCAATCCGTCAAGGAAGGGCGTATCTCTGTGGAAGAAGGAAAGGAATTCTTGTCTAATTACCGTTCCGGACTGTACGGATATACTTATTTGGAATAAAATGGAGAAACTGACTGTAATAAAGGTGGGTGGCAAGATTGTAGAAGAGGAAGCCACCCTCTATAAGTTATTGGATGACTTTGCAGCCATCGAAGGCTACAAGGTCTTGGTACATGGAGGCGGACGCTCAGCTACGAAGCTCGCCGCCCAACTGGGGATTGAAAGCAAAATGGTGAATGGCCGTCGTATCACTGATGCCGAAACGCTGAAAGTGGTAACAATGGTGTATGGCGGGCTGGTGAATAAGAATATCGTCGCTGGCTTGCAGGCGCGCGGTGTCAATGCACTGGGCTTGACGGGAGCCGATATGGATGTAATCCGTTCGGTTAAGCGTCCCGTGAAGGAGGTGGACTATGGGTTTGTGGGCGATGTGAAGCAGGTGAATGCTGCTTTTTTGGCAGACCTCATTCATAAGGGTGTGGTTCCCGTGATGGCTCCGCTGACGCACGATGGAGAGGGGCACATGCTGAATACGAATGCCGACACCATTGCCGGAGAGACTGCCAAGGCTTTGGCGGGCTTGTTCGATGTTACTTTGGTATTCTGCTTTGAGAAGAAAGGGGTGCTGCGTGACGAGAACGACGATGATAGCGTGATTCCACAGATAACACCGGAGGAATTCAAGCAATATGTAGCCGATGGAGTGATTCAAGGTGGCATGATTCCAAAATTGGAGAACTCTTTCGAGGCGTTGAATGCGGGGGTGTCCGAAGTCGTAATCACTTTAGCATCAGCCATCAACGGGAACAGTGGAACCCGTATCCGAAAATAATTCAAAAAAAACGGCAATAGGCTGTAACTTTCTGAATACTTAACCGTCAATTTATTAGAGATGCAAGAACTCAGCTTTCGCAATGACATTCTCCCGCTGAAGGATAAGCTTTTTCGGTTAGCCTTAAGAATTACGTTTGATAGGGCAGAGGCAGAGGACGTTGTGCAGGAAACGCTGATAAGGGTTTGGAACAAGCGTGACGAGTGGTCGCAGTTTGGTTCTATTGAAGCCTATTGCTTGACTGTGGCAAGAAATCTGGCGATAGACCGTAGCGAGCGAAAAGACTCCCGTACCGTGGAGCTACTCCCCGAAATGGAGCAAGTCTCCGATGCATCGAGCCCTTACGAAAAGCTGGTGAACAAGGAACGGATGGCGTTGATACATCGGTTGATGAGCAAGCTTCCCGAAAAACAGCGGTTGATTATGCAGCTTAGGGATGTGGAAGGTAAGAGCTATAAAGAAATAGCAGCGGTCCTGAACTTGACCGAGGAGCAGGTAAAAGTGAACCTCTTCAGGGCGCGGCAAAAAGTAAAACAAACGTTTATTGATATAGAAGGTTATGGACTCTAAATATATAGAACAACTCTTGGAACGCTACTGGCAGTGCGAAACTTCTTTGGAAGAGGAAGCATGCCTGCGTGCTTTCTTTAGCGGTAACGATGTTCCCGGACACTTGCTTCGCTACAAGGACTTGTTCGTATATCAGCAGCTTCAGCAGGAAGTGCATTTGGGTGAGGATTTTGATGCCCGGGTGCTTGCCGAAGTGGAAGTTCCGGTGGTCAAGGCAAAGCGCATGACATTGACCGCACGTTTCATGCCGTTGTTCAAAGCCGCTGCAGTAGTGGCAGTGGTCCTTTCTATGGGGAATGTGATGCAACATTCATTTTTCTCGGATGTAGAGGAGGTGGCCGCAGCCGATACTATCGGTAAACAGATTTCCGCACCGTCGGTAGCTCTTTCGGGAGATGTGCCCGTGTCTCATGAAAAGCAGGTAATGGATAGCCTGCGTCGGGTGGACAAGGGTCTGGAAATCAGTGAATAGATATTTTCATTTGCTTTTAAAATAACATTTTCATTTGCTTTAAACATAATAGTTAGTGTGCTTTATTAAAACAACTTGAGGCTGTGAAGTTTCAATTCTCTCAAAATCTTATAAAAACTAACTAAAATAGAAGGGACGCTGCGTGATGCAGCGTCCCTTTATTGTTTGTACGCCCAGCATGGGTGGATGCACAAAGAACGAAGAACTTCCTCGCGGGAGTCCTTCGTCATCTTTATAGGTAATTATTTGAGAGAGAATTTAGTTTAGGTTCATTAATCTTAAAGTCTATATTTTCCAATGTTAAAGCTTATACAGTCCTTTTTTCGGATAGTCCAGTTCCGGATTACCCTTGTAGCCCACACTGCCGCTTCCGCTAGTGCGTACTTTTAGGAAATCTGTGGCATGGCACTTGATGTCGCCTGAACCGGCAACACTGGCGGATGCTTTCTTGGCAACGAAATCGGAAGCAAACAAATCACCTGAACCTGCCACGCTGTATTCAGCTTCTTGGGTGCTGCCGCTCAGGATAGCGGTACCCGAACCGGCAACGGATGCTTTGGTGAAGTTGGCCGTTACGTTGTTCAGCTTCATGTCACCTGAACCTGCAACGGATACTTGGAGGTCATTGCAAGTGATGTCGCTGCTGTTGATGTCTCCCGAGCCTGCGATGGAAATATCGAGGTCTGTGCAGGAGATGTTGTTCCCATTGATGTCACCCGAACCTGCCACAGAGATTTTGAGGTTGTCTGTCTTCAGTCCGTTTTTCAGTTCCACGTCTCCCGAACCTGCAACGGCAATGCCGTTCAACTTTTCTGCGGACACACGTACTTCCAGTTTATTATAGGATACGCTGACATTCTTCTTGAAGCCGATGTAGAGGGTATTGTCCTTGACACGGATATCCAGTAAGTCTACAATGTTGTCCGAGGTGTATACTTCCACTGTCGGTTTGCCGGACTTCTGTGTGTAGGTCACGTCGGGGCTGCCGGCTACACTCAGCTTGGTGAAATTGTCCACTTTTATGTCTTTGGTTACATAGTTCTTGCTTGCCTTGACTGTTTTGCTGCCGAAGCCTCCGGAACGGTATGTGTGTTGTTGTGAACAAGCGGTTGTACTGAATGCCAATAAGGCGATTGCGATAAATGTTGTTAGAGCTTTCATATTCTTTTGTTTTTTGTGATTTAGTGTTTATTAGTTAGACGTGAACTGCCTTGAAAAAGTTGCATGTAGAAATGCTTTTTTCAAAAGAAACCAGTTCAGCATACTTTAATCAATTATTGTGCCATAAGTGTAAAATGGTGATTGTTAAAGGATAGCCGTTTTTGTGCAGTGTTCATTATCGGACACTCCGTCCGCTTTTGTCAGGTATTTGCTTGCGTTTTTGGATGATTCTTTGTTCATTTGCAAAGCCTCTTCCCACCCCTTTCCTATGGGAGAGGCTTTGATTTATGACAGTAAACCGCATTATAGAAGATAAAGAGCTTGGCCCTTTGTTTGTCCGGGTCAATGCCCGGGCACGGCGTCTTACTTTCCGTACAAAGGAAGATGGAATTTACGTGACTGTGCCTCCCCGGACTTCTCTTGCCGAGATAGAGAATGCCATCGAGCAGCTTCGTCCGCGTCTGAAGGCTGCCAGACAGAAGCAGGTCAGAAAGCTGATTGATTTGGATTACCGCATTGATACGGAGTTCTTTAAACTGACATTGGTCAGCGGACAACGGGAACGGTTCTTGTCCCGTTCGGAATTGGGGGAAATGCAGATAATCTGTCCTCCTGATGCCGATTTCTCGGATGAGAAGTTGCAGGCTTGGCTACGCAAGGTAATTGAGGAAGCTTTACGGCGAAATGCGAAAATTGTTCTTCCGCCCCGTTTGTATATGCTTTCCATGCAGCACAACCTTTCTTACAAGAGTGTGAAGATAAATTCCAGCAGTGGGCGTTGGGGAAGCTGTTCGGCACAAGGCAATATCAACCTTTCCTATTATCTGGTACTTCTTCCCAAGCATCTGATAGACTACGTGCTACTGCACGAACTGGCACATACCCGCGAGATGAATCACGGGGAGCGTTTCTGGGATTTGCTCGATCGGATGACTGATGGAAAGGCACAAGCATTGAGAGCGGAGCTTCGGAAATATCAAACGAAAATAAATGATTAGAGATTAGTATGGGTGTATCACGGTAAGTAGTTCCTTGTTTTGCAGACAGTGATACTGCAAAACCACTGCATACCTTTTGCACTGTCACTGCACTCCTTTTGCAGTGCTGCTGCAACACCTTTGCAGTGACACTGCAACTGTTTTGCAGTAACGCTGCAAAAGGTATGCAGTATCGCTGCAGTGTCACTGCAGGAGTTGTGTAATGTCTTTGCAGTGCCACTGCAAAAGTTATGTGGTGTCTTTGCAGTGGCTGTTGGTAAGCCAGGAAACAGCTTGTCGACTCCGAAATATGAGAGCAAAATGCCTCAAACTTTTTATCCCTAATTTTTTGCCAACTGCTTTACCTCTTCCCCTTCCTTCTCGAACCGGTATTCTCCTCCTTTTTCGCTTAGCTCAAATAAGGAAAGCTTTTCAGTTGCATTGTTTACAATCATGAGTGCGTTTTGCTCGGCAAAGCGTTTCACTTCGATGGTGAAAGGTTCTTCTGCAATGGTGCGGTTCACTAGCAGGCTGTCGTTGATGAATATGGAAGTGGAATCTCCGGCAAATCCTTTCGTCAGTGTGATGGTGTATGTCTCGATGAATTTGCGTTCTCCTTCTTTCCGTTGTTGCAGCCTCATGCTCATGTAGACAAAGATGACAACTACAAAAATCACGGCGAAAGCAAGGATGCCGTTGCCTATCATAAACTGTTTGTTGGTGTTCAGTCGGTGTGCCATGGATAAAAAGGTTTTTTAAGAATGGTACAAATGTAATGAATAAATTTGAACCGACCGGCTTTTTACTTGCTGTATTCGCTCGGACTCACACCGAACTGTTTCTTGAAGCTTGTCGAGAAATGGGACAGCGTACTGAATCCCGTCATGTCCGCTATCTCTGAAATAGTGTATTTTCCTTCTTTGAGCAATTCGGCGGCACGGTTCAGCTTGTAGGTCTTGAAGAATACGCTGGGGTTCTCACCCGTCAGCCCCTTTACCTTATAATAGAACTTGGTACGGGAGATTTTCAGTAGCTCGGTCATGCGCGCCACGTCCAGCTCCGGATTGGAGAGTTCGTTCTCCATCAGGTGGTAAAGCTCGGTCATGAAAGTGTTGTCCTGCGGCGAAAGCACATTTCCCTCAATCTTATCCGTTTGGGTGGACTGGCTCAGGAGGCTGCGCACTTTCTCGCGGTTTTTCAGTTGGGATTTGATAAGCGCCAGCAGGTAGTTGGGCTCGAAAGGTTTCGTCACGTAGGCATCTGCACCGGTATTCAGACCTTCCACCTGATTCTCTACAGTAGCTTTGGCCGTTACCAGTATCACGGGGATGTGGCATAGTTGCAAGTCCTCTTTTATCTGGCGACAGAGGTCGTAACCGTTTCTTCCGGGCATCACTACATCACTCAGTACGAGGTCGGGCGCTTCTTCGTTCATGGCTTTGAAGGCGCTGTCGGCATCGAAGCGGCAGACGATTTTGTAGATGGGAGAAAGCAGGGCTTTCAGGTAGTGAGCCACTTCCGTATCGTCGTCTACTACCAGAAGAGTTTGCTTTTGCTGCCGGATGCTCTCTGTATTTTCCAGTTGATATTGTTCTTCCGTTTGTATCGGAAATGCCTTGTTCTGTTCCTCTTCGGGGAGAGTGCATTCTTCGGGGGTATAAGAGAGATCATTCACCGGTAGCAGTAGGGTGAAGACGGCTCCGTTTCCTTCGGTACGGTTGCCGGCTTTCAGATAGCCATGATGCAGCAGCGCCAGGCTACGGGCATAGTACAGACCGATACCGGTTCCCCAGTTATAGGTACCTTTGGATTGATTGTCCAGTTGGTAATAGCGTTCGAATACTTTCTCCAACTGTTCCTCGGGGATTCCGTGGCCACTGTCTGCCACGGCAACTTTGACGTACTGTGTGTCGATGTCTTTGTCCGTCAGCGTAAAGAGGCGTGCAGCCTCTTCGCGGGTAATGACGTCGAAGCACAGTTCCACTTTTCCGCCGTTCGGAGTGAACTTCAAGGCGTTTGAAAGCAGGTTTCCTACAATCTTGTCCAGCTTGTCCACGTCCAGCCACATGAGGAAAGTATCCTCCAGGCCATAAGTGTTCAGTGCGATGCCTTTCTCGTTGGCGTTGATGCGGAAAATGGCTACAAAACGTTGCAGTTGCGAGAGGATGTCGGTCCGGTTCACCCGCAGTTTTAGGGTGGCATTCTCCAGCTTGTTGAAGTCCATCAGCTGGTTCACCAGACGGAGCATGCGCCCCACACTGCGTTGTACAATGTAGAGTAGCTGCTTGTTCTCTCCCTCTATCTTGGGGCTTTCGCAAAGTTGTGTCACCGGACCCGAAATCATGGTGAGTGGGGTGCGGAACTCGTGCGAGATGTTGGCAAAGAAACTCATGTTCATACGATTCACACGTTGTTCCTGGTCCTTCTCCAGTTTGGCGCGTCGGGCGGTTTCTTTTTCCTGCTTAATGCGTAGCCAGGCACGGATGAAGATACCGATGCTGGCGGCGGCAATGAGCAGATAGGTGCACCATGCCCACCATGTTTGCCAAGGGGCGGGCTTTACGATGACGCGTATGGAATTTTCCCTTTCTACACTGCTCTTGTCGTTATTCTTTATTTTAACTTTGACAGTGTAGGTACCGGCAGGCAGATTGGCATAGTAGGCCTCGCGGTTGTTGCGGGCATCAATCCAATATATGTCGAAACCGTCCATCTTGTAATAATAATGTACGCGTTCGTATTCGCAGTAGTCCAGTGCGGCAAAGGAGATGCTGAAACCATTCTGATTGTGGTCCAGGCAGATGTCCGGTCGGTAGGAGAGGTGCTTGTCTACACTTTTGCTGTCTTGTGGGCGTGCCAACCGGTTGTGTATCTTCAAATCCTCGAAGAGCAGTGGAATTTCCCGTTTGGTACTTACGTCCATAGGGTTGAAGAAAGTCAGCCCGTGCGTACCGCCAAAAACCAGTGTCCCGTCGGGCAGGCGGCTTGATGAACGTTCGTAAATCTGATTTCCGTCTTTGCCGTCGGCGGCATAGTAGTTGGTAAATTTCCCTACTGTGCGGTCATATTTGCCCAGCCCGTATTGTGTGCCTGTCCATATATTGCCTTGTGCATCTTCCTCAATGCAAGAGATGTCCCGGCAGGGTGTACCCTCTATGGTCTCGATTTTTCCGGTGGCGGCAGAATAGTGCAGCAGTCCGTTGCTGACGGTTCCAATCCATACATCTCCACGACTGTCTTCGAAGATGTCGGTAGGGATGAATACTGAACGTTGGATACAAGCTTGCCAGTCGGTGTTCTCGAATGGTACTCCAGCGCTTTCCCAATTGTCGGGATTGATTTGCATGACTGGGTTCATGAAGGCAGTGGCCCACATCTTTCCGTTGTTGAGTGGAAGGAGTCCGGGTATGAAGGTTCCCGTCCAGGAAAATACTTTTGTTTGGACAAATTCTTTTTCTTCACGCTTTTTGGCATAAAGTTTAGGGCTGTGTGTACCCACCCAAATTGTTCCACGGCTATCTTGTGCAAACGACAGCGGTAGGAAGATGTCATGAATAGCCTCTGTCTTCAGTATGCCGTTTTTATAGCTGCATTTCATCACCTTGCTCGCATAGAGGGCCGCCAGCCAGATGTAGCCCTCGTCATCTACGAATACGCGTGTGATGTCCGGTTTGTCGGTAGCGCTTTTCCCCGGAAGTCCAGGCTGGTCCACTTCTTTCACTTCGTGGCTGTCCATGTTGTAAACGTACAGCCCGTCTATCATGGTGGCCATCCAGAGATTTCGCTCCTTGTCCACTGCCACGGACAGCACTGACTTCCGGTTCAGGTATGAGCTGAGATGGTTGTTGGTGTTGAAACGTTCTTTGTAGTTATAGCGCACAACATACCCTTGGTCTACAGAGCCTATCCATAGGTTTTTCTGTGAGTCGGTAAACATGGTGCTTATCTTGAAGTGAGGTACTTCGAAGGGAAAACCGTTTTCGCTTTGATGTATCATGTATTCTTCCACGTAGTTGTAGAGGAACATTCCTTGTTGGTCGGTATTCAGTAGCAGGCTGTTGCTGCCGTAGGGATGGATGTAGTTGACGTTGGCATGCAGCAGCAACGGATGGCTCCGGAGGGCTTGGGGTGTTTCCTTGAATTTGTGCGTATGTGTGTCGAACAGTGCTATCTGGCGGTTTCCAGCCAGCCATAGGATTCCGTTAGCCTGCATGAAGAAGTAGGTGGGAGAAAAGCCCTGCATTGGGATGGAGTCTTCCAGCGCCAGTGTGGAGGAGTTGTAGCGGCGCAGAGACAGTGGGGTCACTGCCCACAGTTTGTTGCTCTGGTCTATGAAACAGCGGTTGTTGAAGGTATAGTTCGGGTCGAATATCTTGATGGGCACATCAAATTTGTGTGTTTGCGGATTATATACGGCAAGGTTGTGCATCATGTTCAGAAAAATCTTTCCGTCTTTGTTCTCAAGTATCTGGATGCCGTTCTTGTTTGGGAAGTCCAGTGGGATATTTTGGAAATTATCTTTGTCTGTGTATAGGCTGGTCCCATTTACGGTGACTACCCACAACCGGCCTTGTGAATCGCGGAAGAGGTCGTTGATTTGATTATCGGGTATATCCAGTGAGTCATCCGTACAGTAATACTGATGATATTCGTGTACATTATATTTGTTTACCCCTCGTGAAGTTCCTATCCAAATGTGTCCTTGTGCATCTTCGGCAAAGGCGGTGACCTTCTGGTTGGAGAGGTCATTGGTGATGACAGGGCTTTCGATGCTGCCTTCCGGTGCGGTCTTTGTGTCCGACGGGTTGCATGCGGTGATTAAACACAATAGAAGTAGGTATTTAATGTATTTCATAATATATAGTGTAGACTAAAAGCATTGATATGTCATCCATTTGTTTTGTTCAACAAATCTCTGCATTGTGATGCGAAAGTACTCATAAAAATTGAGAGAGAGACTGCCGGAGAGCATGTTTTGAACAAATCTGCAAACATTTGAACATTGGAGAAAGCCGTTTTGAACATCGGGGAAAGCCGTTTGGATAGCGTAGAAAATACTTCTGGGGAGAATGTGCTAATATTGCAATCATAAAAACATAAAACTAATACATTATATGAAAAAGCAATTCTTGTCTGTGTTAGCATTCTCCGCCATCCTACTTTCCTCGTGCGGAGGGACAGCTAAAATAGAGAGAGTATCTGCTTGCGGGCAGAAGGGGGAGATAACGGCTTCCTCGACGGTTGCTGTTGCCGAAACCGAATCGGGCAAAGTAGCCGGATATGTGGAGAACGGTATCTATATATATAAGGGTATCCCGTATGCCAAAGCCGAACGTTTTATGCCGCCCGTGGCAGTTGACAAATGGGAAGGTGTCCGCAGCAGTCGTGCCTATGGCCCTACTTGTCCGCAAGGCAAGCGCATGGGATGGTACAGCGACGAACAGGCGTTTGCCTTCAACTGGGATGACGGTTATTCTGACGAGAATTGTCTGCGGGTGAATATCTGGACACCGGGACTGAAAGACGGGAAGAAACGCCCCGTCATGGTGTGGCTGCATGGTGGAGGTTATTCCGCCGGCAGTGGTCAGGAGCTTCCCTCGTATGACGGAACAAATCTGGCAAAGAAAGGGGATGCAGTGGTTGTGACACTGAATCATCGTCTCAACGTCCTGGGTTTTCTCGACCTTTCCGCCTATGGCGATAAATATGCAAAATCGGGCAATGCCGGACTGCTTGACTTGGTGGCGGCACTGCAATGGGTGAATAAGAATATAGAATCTTTTGGCGGAGATGCCCGGAATGTTACCATTTTCGGTCAGTCCGGTGGGGGAGGCAAGGTCTCTACGCTGCTTGCCACACCGTCGGCGAGAGGCTTGTTCCATAAAGCCATTGTACAAAGCGGATCTATGCTTCGTACGATGGAGCAGAAATACTCTCGTCGCATTGGCGGTGCGGTTATGGAGGAGCTGGGACTGAATGCTTCGCAGATAGATGAATTACAGAAAGTACCTTACGACAAATTGCTTGCCGCAGGCGAAAAGGCCGTTGCCAAAATGCGTGTAGAGGCTGATAAAGAAGGAGTGGCTTCTTTTATCTTTGGCTGGGCTCCCACGGTAGATGGCGATGTGCTGCCAGTACAGCCTTTCGACCCTCGGGCTCCGGTGCAAAGCAAGGACATTCCGGTGATGATAGGCACTACCCTGCATGAGTTTACCGCAAGCACTTACTTCCCGCCTTTGCGGAGCATGACGAAGGAGCAGGTTGTGGAGCAGATTAAAAAGAAATATGGTGAACGTACGGATGATTTTCTGAAAGCTTTTGAGCAGGCCTACCCCGGTTATCAGCCCAAGGACCTGGTGGATGTGGACTTCATTTTCCGCCCCGGCGCAGTGGAGCAGGCCAAACTGAAGTCGGCACAGCAAGGTGCACCGGTCTATATGTATATGTTTGCTTGGGAATCACCCGTGATGGACGGAATACTCCGCAGCACGCATTGTATGGAGATTCCTTTTGTGTTCAACAATGTCGTGCGCCATGCTTCGATGACCGGAGGCGGAAAGGCGGCACAAGTGCTGGCGGACAAGATGAGCAGTGCGTGGCTGAACTTTGCCCGTACGGGGAATCCCAATACTGAAGGTTTGCCCGAGTGGGAACCTTATACAGCTGATAAGGGAGCAACGATGATTTTCGATAATGATTGTGGCATGAAGTACAATCATGACAAGGAACTGCTTGAGGTGGTGATGACCTTTCCGGTGCGTGGATTCTGACATTTTTTTAAGAGCCCTTTTTATTATTAACATAAATCTAATATTTAATCAAATGAAACAAAATCTGAAACAAACAGCTCGGGAGAGATTTGCGGCTATGACACTCTTCCTATTGATTTGTCTCCCTTTCAGTCTGGTACAAGCCCAGACGGTGAAGGTGAATGGTAGAGTTACTGATGACCTGAACGAACCGATGATTGGCGTGAGTATCGTTGAGAAAGGTACTGCCAACGGTTGTATTACCGACATTGATGGTAACTATACTCTGAATGTGAAGCAAGGGGCTACCCTTGTGTATTCTTATATCGGCTATGTCGCTCTTGAACGGAAAGCCGTAGCGGGAGTAATGAACATCATCTTAAAAGAAGATTCTCAGGCATTGGACGAAGTAGTTGTAGTGGGATATGGTGTACAGAAGAAAAGTTCAGTGACGGGTGCCATCTCGCAGGTGAAGTCCGAGGATATCCAGAATCGTTCTATAACCCGTGCCGAAGAAGCCTTACAAGGCAAGACGGCCGGGGTACAGCTGGTGTCTACTACTTCTCAGCCGGGTTCATCACCTACTATCCGTATCCGTGGTTTCTCTTCCAATGGAACATCTGACCCCTTGTATGTAGTGGATGGACTTATCGTCAACGATTTAAGCTCTATCGACCCTAATAATATCAAGAGTATGGAGGTATTGAAGGATGCCGCTTCGGCAGCCATCTATGGTGCCCAGGCTGGTAATGGTGTTGTATTGATTACGACCAAAAGTGGAAGTCAGGGTACTAGTAGTATCTCTTACGATTTCCAGTATTCTATCAACAGCCTAGCACGTCGTCCTGAATTGTTGAATTCTCAGGAGTACCTTACACAGATGAAGGAAGCTGACCCTACTTTTACTGACGTTAATATTCGAGAGTTGATAAGCAATGGTGTATGGGATGGAGTGTCGTCAACAGATTGGTATGATGTGGCATTTAATGCTTCTCCTGCTTCCCGTCATACAGTCACCTTTCAAGGTGCCAATGACAAAGGCTCATATTTCTTGTCACTTAATAATTTGTATGATAATGGTATCATTCGTGAGGACCGTGATACCTACAAGCGCCTTTCTGTCATGCTGAATGCTGACTACAAGATCAAGCCTTGGCTGAAAGTGGGTACTACTGCCAATTATGCCAATTATACGAGCAAAGCCATCAGTGATGGTAGTGGTGGAACTTCTTATGTAAGTATGATAGCTACTGTTATGACCTTGGCTCCTTACATTGCTGATACTTATCCGGCTGACGCTTTGCCCACACAGATGCAAGCACAGATAGCTAATGGTTTTACACTTTTACAGAATGCCAATGGTGATTATTACAGCTGTTTGGGTACAATGGAACAAGTACATCCGATGGTGGCTATCCGTATGAACGACAAGAAGAATACGGGCAACAGCCTGATGGGTACCCTATATGCCAATTTTACTCCGATTAAGGATTTAGTGTTCACCACTCGTTTGGGTTATCGTATTGCCACGGATAATACTTACACTCACAACAATTTGTATTATGGTTCTGCCTCAGCTTCAAATAAAGACAGAAACGGCGTAACTCGCACCAGCTTATCTACTACTTATTACCAATGGGAGAACTTTGTCAACTATAATACCACCTTGTTGGATACACATAATATCTCTGCCATGTTGGGTATGTCTTATTCGCAGTCTGACCAGATTTATGTGTCTGCTGGTGTAGACAAGATAGCCAAAGATAACCTTTTGTATGCGGATGTGGACTGGCCGGCCGGCGATGCGGTAAAAAGTACCGGTGGACATAATTATATTTACCGCAAACTGTCTTACTTTGGTCGTGTGGGTTATGACTATAAGAACCGCTACATGGCTCAGTTTGCCATGCGTGCTGACGCTGCTGATGCTTCTGTATTGCCTCCGACGAATCGCTGGGGATACTTTCCTTCTGCTTCGGTGGGATGGACTATATCCAATGAAGACTTTTTTGCAGAGAACAATCACACTCCTATTACATTTCTGAAAGTGAGGAGCAGTTGGGGACAGAATGGTAGTACAAGTAAACTGAGTGGGTATAAATATTCTAATGACTAGATTACGAATGCAGCTGGGTATCCTTTCTGCAATAGTAAAATAAATTATATGACATCTGCTCAGCCTTCCCAACTTTATAATCCTGATTTGAAGTGGGAAACTTCTGAGCAATTGAATATTGGTCTTGACCTTCGCGCTTTCAAGGACCGCTTTTCTTTGAGTATGGATTGGTATAAGAAGAAAACGAAAGATTTGATTGTATCTAACATTATTATTCCGTATGAGGCAGGAAATTCTGCTGCTCCTATGAATGCTGGTAATGTAGTAAATGAAGGTTTTGAGCTGGAAGCTTCTTGGCGCGATAATATTGGAGATTTTAGCTATTCGGTTTCAGGAAACATCGCTACGTTGAAGAATGAAGTTACTTACCTTGATCCACACGTTAGTGGTGGACGTATTGAAGGAAGTACTACAATGGCTTCCAATGGTTCATTCTCTGCTTTTGAGGAAGGTTTTCCGGTATGGTATTTCCGTGGTTATCAAGTAGACCATTTGAATGAAAACGGTGATCCCGTATTCAGAGATAATGATGGTAATGGTTCTATCAATGCCAATGACAAGGCTATGATTGGCAAACCAATGCCGGATTTTACTTATGGTCTTACGTTGACAGCCAGCTACAAAAACTTTGACTTGTCGGTATTTGGTAATGGGTCGGTAGGTAATGATGTGTTTATGTCCTACAGCTATAACCGGATTCTGTATTCGTTGAAAGAGATGTACGATCAGCGTTGGACGCCACAAAATCTTTCTGCCAAATATGCTCGTCCGCAACTGACGAATGCGGATAAATACGGTTTGTCTGATGCTTATGTTTTCGATGGCTCTTATTTCCGTATCAAGCAAATTCAGTTGGGATATACCTTCCCAAAACAATGGACAAAGAAGATCATGATAGACAACTTACGTGTCTATGCATCTTTGGATAACTTTTTCTTGTTTACCAAATATCCTGGACTCGATCCTGAAGTGTCTTCTACTACCACAAGTGGTATGGGGGTAGACTATGGTAACTATCCGACAACAAAAAAGGTAGTATTTGGATTATCGGTAACATTTTAATATATAACCTTTTGAATATTAATAAACTTATGAAAAGAGAAATATTATTGGGATTAATGGCAGGTGTGATCTCGTTTACATCTTGCGACGTTGACTTATTGGACATTCCACAGCAAGGTGTGACAAATGAAGAGGCTTTTTATAAAACTGACCAGGATTGTGAAGAGGCTATTGCTGCCGTTTATCGTTCGTGGCGTACGGCTTTCTCCGGAGGTCATGGAGGAGCTTCGCAATATGCCAACGGCTTTTTCGTGAAGAATCTTTTGGCAGATGATTTTAATACAGGAGGTTCACGATCAGACCAGACTTATGCACAGGAAATATTTGAAAGTGCAGCCATGCCTACTAATGGCTGGATAGAGACTTATTATAAGGATTTGTATACTACGATCTATTTATGTAACCTGGTGATAGAAAAATTCAATTCAGAGGACAGTGTCATTAAAGCTCGCAACATTGCTGAAGCTAAGTTCTATCGTGCGCTTTGCTATTTTGAACTGACTACTCTTTGGGGTAATCCTCCTTTGGTAGATAGGGTGTTGAAGAATTCGGAAGAATATAAAGTGTCTAATTCTACACGTGAAAAATTGTGGGAGTTTATTGAAACAGATTTGACGGAAGCTATTAATTCCGGTGTGCTTACTTCGAAAACTAGTGTGGATGATAAGGATGGATGTACCCGTGCTACTTTGGAAGCAGCCAAGACATTATTGGGCAAGTCTTACTTATACCAACAAAAATTTACTGATGCTAAAAGTCTGTTCAAGGATGTTATTGGTTCTGGTAAGTATGATTTGGAAGACGATATCAATATTTTCTATCATACAGCAGGAAATGGAAGTAAGGAATATGTATTGGAGTGTACCCGTCATTATGATACTGCTAATATGTATGCACAAGGTGGCTGGTATGGTATTTTGGCTAACTGGGCGTTTGGTTATGGGTTTATAGCAGGTCCGGAATCGTCCTCTCATTTTAGATTTAATGCAACCAGTGGCTATAGTTATTTCAATCCTACTAAATCGTTGTATGAGGCTTATGTAGCAGAAGAAGGAGTGGATGGGTATCGTGTAAGTAGCTGGATTCGTACCTTTGAACAAGTTGTAGGAATGAACATTGGTATAAATTCTACAGCAAATAGATATGGCAATGCGGGCTATTTCCGATTGAAATGGTTGGCAAGCTTAGATGACGAAAATGAGTCATATTGGTGCGGTAATCAGAGCTGTACACCGGTTATTCGCTATGCTGATGTCTTGCTGATGATGGCAGAATGCTGTATTCAAACAAACGATCCTGATGCCGATATTTATCTGAATAAAGTACGTACAAGAGCTCAATTGCCTTCTAAGTCAAATGTTACGATGGATGACTTAAAGCTGGAACGTCGGTTAGAACTTGCTATGGAAGCAGTGCGTTTCCAAGACTTGATACGTTGGGGAGATGCACCTATTGTGTTGGCTGATAAAGGTAAGAAATTGCCAAACTTCCTTATAGTTCCTAAAGAAGGAAATGATTTGACTACTGCTAAAGGTATATATAATGCTCAGTATGATACTTCTGTATCTTATACAGAGAATGAAAGAGAATTGGCAGGTTGGACACCTAATCGTGATGAATTACTGCCATATCCGGAAAATGAGATTGAGGTAAATCCTAATATTGTTCAAAACCCGGGATATTGATGTGGATTGATGATATAGCCTCTCTCTTTTTGCTGGGGGGAGGCTGTCTCTAGTTTATATGAAAGTTGATTATGTAGTTTATAATGTATTATCTGTGTCGAGAGATTCTTAAATATATGATTATGAAGAAAGGTTTATTATTTATAGTTGTTCTATTTTCTTTTGTGGGAACATGGTCACAAGTTGTTTTCAAGAATGATGAGGTGACTGTATCTAAGCTGAAAGATAAAACATGGGTGTTTGAAACATGGGATTTTACTACTATGTATTTGTTGGAGGGTAATGATAAAGCTGCATTGATTGATGCGGGTACTCGTTGCGCTGATTTGGATAAGATTGTAGAGAGTATCACTAATAAACCTTATGATGTCATTATCACTCACGCACATCCGGATCATGCTGGGTGTATCGGCTATTTCGACGAGGTTTGGATGCATCGTAACGATAGTATACTTATCAAGGAACGAACAGTGAACTATACTGGTAAGGTACGTTATATGGAGGAAGGACAAGTATTTGATTTGGGAGGACGTAAACTGGAAGTTATGCTGATGGCAGGACATACACCGGGTTCTATTGTTCTTCTTGACCGTGAACAAGGAGATTGTTATTCGGGTGATGCTTTCGGCTCAGGAGAGGTATGGTTGCAATGTGTACCAATGTCTCCAATAGAAACTTTTTATCAATCTTGTTGTCGTATGGAGAAACTGATGACGGATGGAAGTATCAGTAGAATATGGTGTGGTCGTTTTACATATAT
>ENA-ORKQ01000023-ORKQ01000023.1-human-gut-metagenome-genome-assembly--contig:-NODE-23-length-34127-cov-6.04449_pt1 | contig 34127 bp, 27 predicted proteins | sample MGYA00243060_ERZ508809 | MGnify/ENA primary metagenome ERZ508809 (study PRJEB26277, sample SAMN04329829) | human gut metagenome | biome: human-associated habitat | host: Homo sapiens | place: USA... | reverse complement strand
CTACACCGCACGGCACTCCCACGCCGCACCCGCCTCTGCTCCCGCACGCACCCGTCACGCTCTCCGCAAGAAATTTTCCTTGTCAGGACGGCTCTTATCTGCACCGGTCAGTCCGACAACGATATAAGGACGTTTCAAGTAATTTTCCGTATTATTCTCAGGAAGAGTTTCTCCGTTGGCTCCTTGCGTGGCAGCCGTCGGCGCATTGACCGCCTCCGGAACATATACCTCACGTAACAAGATTTTCTCATCCACTATGGAAGATGTTCTATCAATCTTTCCTGTCACAGCCGGAGCCGGATCAGGAATAGAAGGCTGTTTCGCCTTTCTATTGACCTCATCCCAGTAAATCCCGTTCTCGAACGGGGAGACCCGTCCCGTCGTATTGGTATTATAAAAAAACACTTTAGTCAGCGTTATCCCTTCAATCCCCCCGGCTTTCTCGTCGAATGTAGAGGCCCCTTCCGACATGTTGCTCAAGTTAAGCCCCACGTCCACACGTGCTACGGCACGGACCAGATAGACAGTTCCAAGTTTGGGAACAGCACCGGCACTGTGATCCACCCTGACCGGGTCCGAGACACCCCACATCGGCAACTCCCCGTCTTTCCATACCCCCTTGTCCGGCATGGAGAAAGTGAAAAGTTGCATGACTTCCTCCCGGGTCTTTCCAGCCAGTCCGTCTGCGTCTGTATTAGCTGACCGGGTGACATTGGCCAGCATCACGAATGTACTGGTATCGCCTGAAGGAGTATTTTTCGCCAACAAGGTCATGGTACCCTTGCCTTTCTTGTCAGCCGGATTACCGGAAGGAATATAGGAGGTCACTTTGGCCTCATATGAAAACTTGTTGTCCTTGTCAAACACAAGTACCCTAATCCTCTCCGCTGCCGTGGAATTCTCCCCCTCCGGTGTAAGGGACCGTGTCAGGGGATTTCGAAGACCAAGTCCTTCGACAGACATGCTGACAGACGTCCAGCCGTCCCTGACAGGCATTTCTGTCCCGCCGTTTCCATACTCAACGAAGGGAGCACTGCACCCTTGCACGAGAGGGATTCCCATAGATATCGCCAGAAAAGCGACTATCAAAGTGTAATGCTTGATTCTCATATGTATCTATTCTTTAAACTGTTTTTCTTCGTGATGGCATGACTGGTCATACCTTGTTACCAAGGAATAGCCACCTCCGTATCCTTCCATTCGTCCACAACTATGTCATATTCCATGTTTCCGGGTCCTTTCAGTGTGGCGAAGACACGGTAAATCGTATTACGCCGGATATTGTAATAACCCTTGTCATTCTCGGAAAGATCCGGATTATAGAGCTCGATCCTATACTGCTTATCGAGGTTTTCCATCAGATAATCGATAGATAAGACCAAGGCCAGCGCCCCCTCTTTTCCTTTACCATAGACCCCCGGAGCCACATAAATATAATTAGGTGCCTCTCCCGTATATGGAAGCAGCCTCTCTTTACATTTGGCCACAAAAGCGGATTCTCCGGGGCCCTCGTTGGCGCCTTCATGGAAACTGGGCCTTTCCGGTAGCAATAGGGGATCTTCCATATAGTTGACTCCTCTGATATCTGGGTCACCATTCCCAGTGGCGGTGTATTCCCCGACGGAAGGAAGGACGGAATAACCGCTGGTCTCATTGTTCAGAGAGAGTTTCGTCACTCTGGAAAACGGCAATAAAGGAGACAAGTAGTTTCCCCCGTTATCAACCGTAGTAAGAATAAACTCGACACGGGCATGCATACGTTCCAGAAGTATGCAGGGTGAAAGGGTTACTCTATTATTACCGCTCGTATTGTACGGAACGCGGAAGTTGCATTGGCCTACCATGGGAAGGTACTTCCGGTTTTCTCCTTTTAGATCGTCAGATGTGAAAATTTCGGTTTTCTCTGTCAGCCGTTTAGGATCAGGAATTGTATGTTCCTCCCGGATCTTTTTCAATCCAGACTCGCAAATGACCAGGAAAACAAAAGTATAATTACCTCCAGTCAGCTCCAGACCCAGGACAATATCGAAATCCCCTGCATTCACCCCACCCATCTCTCTCATCTCAAAACGGTCAATTCCAGTTACATCTGCCAGCGGATTGGCCGTTCCTTGGGGATAATAGAAAAGGACTTTTTCCAAGGAGTTCCCGATGTTCTTGTAAGCAAAAAGGAGGATATGCTTGACAGTTTTCTCGTATTCTTCTGCACCAATATAGTCCTCCTTCCATTCTCCAAATAAATGTGCAGAAGCTTCTGCCGCCCGGGAAGTAACGGCCCCCCTATTCATTTCCGCTACAATCCGGATGGGAACATCTGGAATGGCTTTTTCCATCTCTTCCGCATCAGACGAACATCCGGTCAATTGTACAATCGCTACGCAGACCACCGTCAACAGCCTCATCACAATTCCGTATTTCATTATCTATCGTTTTTTGTTAATAATCTCAAATCCTTTCTGATATCACACGGAGCATTTGTCTTAAACCTATCCTGACATGATATCAGTTTTCCAATTCTATAGGACGGGAAATGACATTCCAATCCAGAACAGTAGCTTGTACCAGCATCCATGTATCCTTCTCATATTTGAGTTTCAGGGTTATGGGAAAATCATGGTCACATTCTAGACTATACGGCGGCTCACCCGCATCTCCCTGGAACATAATGATGTCATCCACCAGATTTGCTGTATAAAGAATCTCCACGGTTGTCTTATCAATCAGGGATACGAGTGCGTTCCTGCCCTCTTCCAGTTTCATCAGCGTGAAATCCGCTTTCAATGCCCCTCCAGTGTCACGTACGGCTTGGGTTACATACTCAAAGCGTTCGCAAAGAGCGATCTGACCGTTGAAATCATACACACCGTTGTCATCTTCTATCCTGATAACAAATTCCTCGTCCATGAGGAAAGAAGAACCTATAAAGCTGATTGTGAAGTGTATCCGGTATGTCAATTCCCGCATATTGAAAGTCACCCGCTCGTACACACTCCCCATATCCTCTCGGTTCTCCAGCGATACAGAGGCGAGACCGACATACAGCGATCCGGGGACTGAAGTAGTCCGTCTGTCTTTCAGCCGCAGTGCGACCCGCATTTCCCCCTTGGTAGTAACGCCTTCTTGAAAATCTGAAAAATCATAAGACTCTAGGTCACTGCCACCCCATGCGACAAATGTAAGTTTTCCAGTATGCTGTAATGTGGCAGACAAGGAATAATCCGCTGAAAGGAGTACTTTCTTGTCGGAAAATTCGCCTACCAGCACGCCATTGGCATCAAAGGCAAATACCCGGACCTGCCTGATATCTGACGGATAATTGGGAAATTGTTCGCAAGGGGTTTGCCTATAAAAATGAAAACTGACACCTTGCGGACAACTGACAAAGTCATCAAATACGTCAAAATCACATCCTATAAGACTTTATGCCGATAACATGATAAATGCGACAGCATGTACGCTTCTAAATCTCATTTGATATAGTTTATGTTGGGATTATTTAATAGTTTGAAGTCAAACTTTTAGGTTATTGGAGAGGGAAGGGAAAAAATCCACATCCCTCTCTAAAATTGTGTAAGAAATTGTTTGCTGAATTTATCAACTGTTTAATAGTAATATTACTCAAGAATAACATCACGTGAGACAAGGTTCCACTGGAGCACTTTAGCCTCGACACGCATGTAGGTCTCTTCTTTCTCGATATCCGGATTTTCCGGATTTGTCGGTTCATCCTTATCATCAGGTTTTGGCAAATACGGATCTTTAGGATCAGAAGGATCCCATGGCATACCCAATCCCTGGAAAGACTTGATTGTCAACAGATAGGTATTATTACGGCGTGTATCAGCGTTCACAATCGACTTTCCATCAGCGGTAATAGTCTGACGGTTCCATAACGCACGATATGCACATTTTCCACTTGTATAGGTATAAGCTTTTTGGTCCGGGCTCCACTTACTTTTCTTTGCGGCTTCTTTGCTGGCATAGATAAGACCGTCATCTTCTCCCCGATAGAACGTTGTTCCTTTTGCATAATTATCCATTTTAACCAATGTTTTTCCATCATCATCAAGCTTCCATACTTCATTAGGGATATAAGTTACATAAACCTTGGCATAAGGTAGACGATAGTAACCGTAATTTTTATTTTCAGCTGTAAGCGCTTCCTTTTTTACAGAATTTTCCAAAAAATAAATACCTGCTACATTTTTAGCAGTATTAACATTTTCTGCAACGCCTTTAGCTGCATACATACCAAGATCATTCCGCTGTGGATTGTCCTTCGACAGAAGATTCCCCAAACGGATCAAATTTTCTTTAGCTGAACCTTCCGGTTCTTTGGCCGCCTTAAAATCGGTATATCCATCAATGGCTGATGCAAAGCCATCGTAAAGGCCATCGGCATCTCCAATTGTACGCTTTCCCGCATGGTTACGGAAAAGGTATGTCTTTGCGGCACCGTTGATGGCAGTATACTTGATGTCGGCAAGATCAACCGTTCCTTTTTTATCTGCGGTTGCTTCTTCCAAAGCAGCATCCTTCGCGACCAATCCTTGTGCCACGATACGCTCCACATCAAAGGAGAATACATTTTGAGCCTCACTTGTACCCGTTTTGGCAGCATCCTCGGTAATGCCGGGAACAATAGTTTTCTGCTCAGCTCTCGAAGTCATGACAAACTTGTTGTCTGTGGCGAGAGCGGCAATATTGTCTACTGCGGCAGCTGTACTACCATATGTCTGATCCGCGGCTGTTGCAATATCAGCGGAAAGGGCACCCTTGTTAAACAACAACGCCATGGCTTGAGGGCCGGAATTCGTTTTCCATGGAGCGACCTTAAATGTACCGGCTGTTTGCGTTTCCCAAAACTTGCCTGTCTCATCAGCTGTCTCTCCTAACGTCCATGCTTGTGGGCGGACATTTGAGAGAAGCTGTAAATCTGTAAGCTTACTCTCTTCCGTTCTTCCTCCGTAATCTTCCTGATTGTCATTCACTGCTCTGGTTGAGACATCCTTCATGGTGGAAATGTACATTCCCACAAATGTTGTTCCCTCACCCAGATTGTTTACCGGAGGGACATCCTCATTATTACAAGCTGTCATGCCCAGACTTAGGGCTACAACCCCTGCTAAAAATAAATTGTTTACTTTCATAACTTAAACTGTTTAGTAAATAAATAATTTAATTATTAATACATTAAATGCTTTTTTCATTCGTTAACCCCATCATACAAGTAAGGAATTTTCATTCCAAAGGTTCCATATCTTTTTTCAGCAATTCCTCCGCCTTCCGCCAGTCACCTTTCATATTGTGGGCAATTGCCATAGGATAAACAGAACGGCTGTCACTCTTTATTGTGTCCAATATCATCAGAGCCTTGTCCGCATCCTTTTCATACTTTAAAAGCGCATTGGCATAGTTAAGTGTCGCCAACGGATCAGGTGCAAACTGCTCATAAGCCTTCCTATATATATTTACCGGATTTTTTCCTTGTTCAGTATACAGTTGTGCCAGTCTACACATCTCGTACAAGCTCAGGCACCCGGGAACGGTAATAAACATTTCCTCCAGTTCGTCATCCATATAGGGACGTACATCGAAGCTCATGCGGAAGACAGTGCGGCGCAGGACAGGATAAACCGTGGATAGCAAATCAGTATAGACTTTTCCCCCATTCAGAGAACGGATAGCTGTTTCACGGGCCACATCCGTATCATGTCTCCCGATGGCAGACAAAACCTCATTCTTATAGTCCAAAGTAGATGCTTTTATGATATTTCTCAAACCTTCCCAGTCTTCGCCAGCTCCTTCTATTCTATATACGGAAGCACTCTTGAGCTGCGGATACTTGCTCAACACATGAGAGGAAAGCGCATGAGTACGGCATTCCGACAAATGTCTATTATAGTTGGATTCGCCTTCGGGAGAGGCGTACCCGGTGATGTGCACCTCACGGAGGCGAGCCCCTTTTATCCGGAGTTCCCTGGACACAAAGCTGTCCAGACGGGCCAGTTCTTCCCGGTTTTTACCGAAGCCTAGAAGAAGTTCGTGCCGTGCAGATTTAAAAGTGACCTTACAGTCAAACTCTTCCTCGTAACATTTTGTCTCCACCTTTTCAGGAATATAAAAATTATATTCGTAGTCTTCCGGTTCGAAAAGATCTATCCCGGTCACCGACATGTTCGTTTGACTCACGCCTCTGCCGCACTCAGCGCATCCGTACATCTCCTCACGGAGAGAGAGATATCCGGATGCCATCCAGCGCTCAAAAGACAATGCTTCCCGAACAGAAATTCCAGTCCCCTTCAAATCTCCGGCCTTGCGGATATCCTTCACTGGAACTGATGTATCCGGATTACCACCCAGAGTCTCTCTACGGATAACGGCCTTATATCTTTTCCTTCCAGATATACACAAGGGAAGGAAATCAGTTTTGATTTTGCCGTCAGAGGAGACCAAGGAAGGATAGATATAGACAATCTCCTGGGCACCCAACCGCTTGACAGATCCTGCTATATTGAAAGAGGCAGTAAACACTTTCCCGTCCGTACTACGTCCGACTTTCAGATCTGTATATTCCAGACGGGGATTCCCTCCCCTGACAACTTTATTCCCTGCTTGTCCTGCCAGTGGCAAGCAGTATACATATCCCATAACAGAGAGTATTCCTATATAATAATCTATCGGTCTCATTAATTACGTTTTTTATGTTTATATACGCGACTCGTCATTCATTTGATCATATAGACTATCGAAACTGCAAGCTTTGTAGGTCCCAGATAATCGGCTTTCCCCTTGCCTATCTTTTTCCCGCAAGAAGTACATCTGAATTTGTCATATTTAACACGTGCATAGCCCACTCCCAAAGATGCCTCCACACTGAATCTGCTGGACAGTATCCAATGATAGCCTGCACTGACACCACCACCGTAAAAATATCCCTCGTAACGGTGCCCTTTCATTTCTCTGGAATGGTTCTGAATGATAAAAGGAATATTTATACCCGCCACATTCATTTGGCCTCCGTGGGTATGAATGCCCCAAAATAAGCCGTTGAATGTTTCACAAGTCCAATATCTTACCTCCGGTTGTACAAGCCAATGACTCCATTTCCTTGTCTTATAACGATTTGCCGTGGCATCATTCTCATAAAAGAAAAAATTCATACCCACCTGAGCGTCCAGAGTCCATTTCTTTCCTAGGGAGAACTCTACTGAAAGATTGGGTGTTAGCAAGGCGTCATAGGCAAGGTTGTTTTTCAACGCAACCTTTTGTGAGAAGGTCTGCAGGCTGGACAGCAGGAAGAAAAAAAAACATACTTGTTTCATATTGTCACTGATAGTTTTACTAGGAAAAACATACTTGTTTTATGATGTTAACTTTGATAATGCAAAATTATGAATATACAACCATGTTTTTGTTATGAATATTAGACATAGAATTACGCAAAACAGTCTTTTAATCCATACAATGTATGCCATTAAGACAATAATAGGGTATAAACTCTTTTTCAAAATATAACCAGAAATATGGCGGGACAGTTAGCACCCACCTTACGAAGAAAAAAGGATTGAAAGTCATCCATTCCAGCGTAATGTTCATCGGTTGTATTTCTCCTTGTCCGGAATCCAGCTGTCTATCAAATCCCTATGCTTATCCATCCACTGGCGTACAGCTCTTGTCTCGGTCTCACGGGTTTCCTCTATGGTCCGCATCAAAGAGCTGATCTCGGTATCGGACAGATGGATGTTTCCCAAAAGGGCGGCAACGAACGGATGCTCCTTACTGAATCCTTTCCTGGCAATGGAATGGATTTGCTCGGCCTCCCCATAAACGTTTTTCGAATCTTCCAGCACTCTCAGACAGAAGCGATCAAACATCCAGTGCGGGGTCCATCCGGTCACAACGATCCATTCCTTCTTGTCGATAGCCTTCTTCAGCAATGCCGTCATGGCGGGACCGCTGGAGATCATGAGCTTGTAGTCCAGACCGTATTCAGGGATGGCTTTCTCCGTGCATTTCATGATACCGGTACCCGCATCAATTCCCACGATCTCTCCGGAAAACCGTCCGGTATGACCGCCCAGCTCCTCTATCATATGGACTGGGACATATTCGGGCACCACAAGACCGATACGGGCACTGTCGTATATCTGCCCGAGGATTTCCAGTTTACCATTGTATTTCCGGAAATAATCGGCATGGGTCACCGGCAGCCAGCTGTCCATGAACACGTCTGTCTTACCTCTTGCCAACGAAGTGAATATGGGAGCTATGTCCGCATTCAAAAGTTCTATTCTGTATCCTTGCTCCGAGAGAATCTCCTTGGCCAGATAGGTGACCGCTATCCCTTCGGCCCAGTTCGCATAGGCTATACGGATTTTCTTGTCAGAAATGTTACCGCATGAGAAGAATATCGTAACAGCCAACAAGACTGTGAAAAATTTCGTTTTGTTTCTCATAATCATTCTGTCTTTCATTATATGTTCTACTCCTTCTATTTTTTTCGTGCTATTCCCTGTGTGATCCGATCAAGCACGATAGCCAGTATTACAACGGCAATCCCTCCTTCGAATCCCATGCCAATCTTCATCTGCGTGATACCTTTCAATACTATTTCCCCCAAACCTCCAGCTGATATCATAGCAGCTACCACTACCATAGAGAGAGACATCATGATGGTCTGGTTGACACCGGCAAGAATAGTCGGCAACGCCAGCGGTAATTGTACCTTGTAGAGCAGCTGCCAAGAAGTGGCTCCAAAAGACCGGGCGGCCTCCACCACATTTTTCGGCACCTGGCAGATACCCAATGCGGTGAGCCTTGCTACCGGAGGCATGGCGAAAATGATCGTGGCAAAGGCTCCCGGCACCGTTCCCAGCCCGAAAAAGAGCACTGCCGGTATCAGATAGACAAAGGCCGGCATAGTCTGCATACAATCAAGTACCGGCTGCAGGACTTTGTTGCAGCGTCCGCTGCTCGCCATCCAGATCCCCAGAGGGATTCCCAGCAGCAATGCCATACCGGTGGAGGAAAGTACCAGAGCCAGGGTCTGCATGGTCTCCTCCCAGAGTCCCATCCCGTAGACGAGTGACAGCCCTAGGAGGGTGAATCCCCCCGTCTCCCTGCCACTCTTGTATAACGCCAGGAAAGTGAGTGTTACGATGGTTATGTAAAAAGGTATCTCGAGCAGGATACACAGTATCCCGTCAATAACGCCTTCCACTCCCAGACTCAGCAGGTCAAAAAATGATGCGCCGTGCTCGGTCAACCATTCCACGGCCATTTCTATATATTCTCCTATCTTTATCATAATTTTATTGCGTTTTGAATGATTTCATTGATTTCTTTCTTGTCTTTTCCCGTCACCTCAATAATGAGTGACGAGAGCGGTACCATCCCTTCAAACTCACGTCGCTCATTAACTACCCAGATGGGCGAGTTGGTCTTCGTCATCAAGGGAAGTATATCCTCCACCACAGTGTCACTTAATACGGAATGTACCTCTTTCTTTATCACAGAGTCTATATTCAGGATATGCTCCTTACGCAACCAGAGAAGATCTTCCAGGCGAACCTCACCTACCAGTATACCATCCGGGTCCACTACAGGCAACACGGTTGTCTTCCGTTCTCTCATCTTTCGAGTCAGAACCTCCGGCCCTTCTTTTCCCAACCTTGCCACCATAGGCTTGTCCACCATAATGGAGGCGGCAGTGACAATCCTACTGCGGTCCACATTCTCTACAAAACACCTCACATACTCATTGGCGGGGGTGGTCAGAATCTCCTCGGAAGTGCCGGTTTGCTGTATCTCCCCATCACGCATGATGGCGATACGGTCACCCAACTTGACAGCCTCCTCCAAGTCGTGTGTGATAAATACGATGGTCTTTTTCATCTTTGACTGCAAGGCCAGCAGCTCGTCCTGCATCTGTACCCGTATCAGCGGGTCCAGCGCTGAGAAGGCCTCGTCCATCAGCAGAACTTCCGGATCGTTGGCCAGAGCACGTGCCAGTCCCACTCGTTGCTGCATGCCTCCAGACAGCTCACTGACCATCAGGTCGGCATATCCGTCTAGCCCGACCAAACGCATGCTTTCTGCTGCCTTTAATTCACGTTCCCTCTTCTCCACCCCTTGCAACTCAAGTCCGAAAGCGATATTTTGCAATACAGTATAATGGGGCAGCAGTCCGAAATGCTGGAATACCATCGCCAATTCCTTCCGGCGCAGGGAACGCAACCGCTCCATCGGTATTCCAGCGATGTCCTCACCGTTGATCAGAATCTCGCCGGAGGTAGGCCTATTCAACCGGTTGATACATCTGAGCAGACTTGACTTTCCGCTTCCCGAAAGTCCCATGATCACAAATATCTCACCCTCCCGGACAGAGAGGCTGGCATTGTTCACGGCAATCGTACATCCAGTCTCCTTCAATATCTCATTTTTACTCTTTCCTTTTTTCAGCATTCTGAAAGCCTTGTTTTTTTCAGAACCGAAAATCAAATACAAATTCCTGATCTCAACTTTGTTCTTATCCATAATTCTTTAAAAATAATATCCTATATTTATATTGAATTTGACACTCCAATTGTCTTCCGTCCCCCGGACAAAAGCTTCATCCTATACATCCCCCAGCCATGCGTGATTCCTTCCCACAGCATAGTCAATGTAGGAGAACACCTTTCCCATCGTCAGCGAACATCCCGTCACGTTCTCCAAGCTGTCATTGAACCCAGCAATGCGTTTGTTCAGCAAGCTAAAATCATTGTACAAGCAGATACTGTCCAAAAACAACTTGTGTATTTTAAGGTTCCACCATTGATAGTCGACGACGTAGTGTAGGGCGAAATCGGAACGGAACCCCGTCTTCCGTGTGTCCATATTATATAGCCCACCCACCAGTACCGAACCTCCGAGTTGCTGTCTTCACAAGTTTCCGAAATGATATACCACCCGGACTTTGCCCTGATGCACCTCCTTATCACGTCCAGCGATGTCATAGGCATAACGGCTAGCGGACAGTTCTGTGTCTCCACCAGTTCCGGAAAAGTCAGCATTCTGGAAATAGGCGAGAGACAACTCCCACCGATTCTTGCGGAAAAAGTATTTTATCCCCCATGTCCGCATCGTCCTCGAGACCGGCATAATAGCTCAGATTAAAAAAGTAATTGTTGCCTGTATAAGGCAGGATGCCGAAAGGTACTGTTGTCAACCCCATCTGTAGCTAGTGTGATTTGTTGAAGCTATAACCTATCCAGCCCTCCCTGAGCATCCCGTCTCCCAAAGAGGCGGGATAGAAGCGGTAATCTACGGCTAAATCGAATTTCTTGTAAGAAGCGTTCACATTCAAGCGGAACACGTCGAAATCGAACTCTTCACCATGTTTCCGGTTTTCGGATTTCCAATCCGAGTAATTGCAGTTGAAACGGAGTGTGCCTCCTATCTTTAATATCGTTTTTTTCCTGTGCCGCCAAAGGTGAAACGGCTATTATTGCCCCAAAGAATGGCAATAGCAAACTTTCTTTATATCGCATAAAGTTACGTTTTGACAGGGATATTTGTCCGATACCCCACAATGGTTTATAAAATGATTTCTATAAGCAGGACCTGTGTGATTTTTAAGAAGGGATGAAATTTATCCGATGCGCAAAAAAGAATTTATGTGCTAAAAAACAGTAGATTGGAGCCTGCTATTTTTGCAAATATACGAAAAACAAACGGATATACCAAATTTCATTCAAATTACTGTAAGTTCTCGAACTTAGGGCAAAACGGTCTATCCTGACAAGGTTTGCACCATACCACTTGCATCTATATTCAAGCATCACGAGGAACATCCCGAAAGATGTCCCCCCCCCGACCGCTTGTGCAAGGCCATGGCTACGTTGCTTTCACATTCACGTCCTCCCTGCAGACAGTGCGCACTTGGCTATCGTACGTGAGTGCATGGATGATCTTGCGAAGGTTATCTTTGCGGCAGTTGACGATATGCTCCTGCAAACGTGCCACTCTGATAAGGGTCTTATTATGGTTCGCAGAATCTTTGAATCTAAGGTACAGAACGATAGAAATTAATTATACTCTACAAATAAAACCGGCAGCATCCACTACCGGTTTTATCACTCTATTATCTTTTTACGACTTTTTATTTCGTGCAACTTTTCGTGCTGAATGCAACAAGCATCCAGACCATCTTCTCCTGCTCTTTCAAGTAGCTAGTCATCAAATCTGCTGTCACGTCATCGCCAGCTTCATTTGCCAATTCAATCACTTATCTTTCTTCGCCAATCAGGTAGCCATATGTCCCGAGGATATGATCTACAGCTTCACTGCCACAAGAGATGTCTGACACTTCCTTCACGTTGGCAACCTTCAGGTATTCACTGAACTTATTTTCGGGCACGCCACCCAGCATCAGGATGCGCTCTGCAATTTCGTCAATCTTCTCGGCGGTATCGTCATACATACTCTCGAACTTCTCGTGCAGCACAAAGAAACTGTGTCCCTTGATGTTCCAGTGCATACCGCGCAGATTGGTGTAATGTACCTGGAAATTGGCCAACTATTGGTGCAATGCTGATGCTACACCAGCCACTTTCTTTTCATTCAAATACAAGTAATCTAAAGTTTTCATAATTCTATTGTTTTAAATATTTATACTATTTTTCTTTGGGGTATTACAAAGATAAGGGGTAAATCAAAACTTGTCAAACAGATAATTTCTATCTTTGCATAGACGAATTCTATACATAACCTTCAAATGCCTTGTTCATCATGACTTTACAACAATTGGAATACATCCTTGCCGTCAACCAGTTCCGCCACTTTGCCAAAGCAGCCGAATATTGCCGCGTAACACAGCCCACCCTCAGTGCCATGATTCAGAAACAGGATGAGGAACTGGATACCCGGATTCTTGACCGCAGCCAGCAACCGGCATGCCCCACGCCCGTCGGTATCCTCATCATAGAACAAGCACAGAAGATATTGGTTCAAGCCAACCGTATAAAGAATATTATAGAAGAAGAAAAACATTCACTGACCGGTACCTTCAAGTTGGGCATACTTCCTACCGTGGCTCCTTACCTCCTGCCTCGCTTCTTTCCTCAACTGATGAAGAAATACCCCGACCTCGACATCCGGGTAATCGAAATGAAAACAAACGACATCAAGAAAGCCCTGCAGACGGGAGAAATAGACGCAGGTATCGTAGCGAGTCTGGCAGGTATGGAAGAGCTGCAGCAGACACCGCTGTTCTATGAACAATTCTTTGTCTACGTGTCGCGCAAAGACATCCTCTTCAACAGCGAGGTAATCCGTACTTCGGACCTGAACGGCGAACAGCTTTGGTTGCTCGACGAGGGTCATTGCTTCCGCGATCAGCTGATGCGTTTCTGCCAGATGAAGTCGGCACGCGCCAGCCAGCTTGCCTATCACTTGGGCAGCATGGAGACCTTCATGCGCATGGTAGAAAGCGGTAAAGGTGTGACTTTCATCCCCGAACTGGCCGTTCTGCAACTGGGGGATATCCAGAAAGAACTGGTACGCCCCTTCGCCATTCCCTGCCCTACCCGGCAAATCGTGATGCTCACTAACAAGAACTTTATCCGCCATACTCTGCTGGAAGCACTGACTAAAGAGATTAAGTCCTCTATACCTAAGGAAATGCTCTCTCTGAAGGCAACCCAAGCCATTGTATAGATTTTATCTATCGGTCCATAAAACCTTTCAATCAGATTTCTTGTTCTATCGGGAAAAAATGCTATATTTTTGCAACGAGAAAAACAAAGAACTAAACCTATAAAAAAAAGAAAAATTATGGAACCGATTATCAATTCCCAACTTCCTGAATTCAAAGTTCAGGCTTTCCAAAACGGAAATTTCAAAACAGTATCCCACGAAGACGTAAAAGGCAAATGGGCCATTTTCTTCTTCTATCCGGCAGACTTTACCTTCGTATGCCCTACCGAACTGGTGGACATCGCCGAGAAATATGACCAATTCCAGGCAATGGGCGTAGAAGTATATTCTGTAAGTACAGACTCGCACTTCGTGCACAAAGCATGGCACGATGCTTCCGAAAGCATCCGCAAAATCAAGTATCCGATGCTGGCCGACCCGACCGGCGTACTGAGCCGCGCGTTCGGTGTGATGATTGAAGAAGAAGGTATGGCCTATCGCGGTACATTCCTCGTGAATCCCGAAGGTAAAATCAAGATTGCCGAAATACAAGACAACAACATCGGACGCAATGCAGACGAGTTGCTGCGCAAGGTGGAAGCTGCGCAGTTCGTAGCCACACATGACGGTGAAGTCTGCCCGGCCAAGTGGAAAAAGGGAGCCGCAACCTTGAAACCGAGCATTGACCTCGTAGGAAAGATTTAATTCCTAAACGGTGCCAAATGTGTTTCCCACTTTGGCACCGTTAGTTCCAATACGAGAAACCGACGGTACCCTCTCGTCCAACCTTAACAACCCATATTAATCATGTTAGAAACAAGTATTTTAGATCAAGTGCGGAGCGTATTCCAGCATTTGGAAGCCCGCTATATCTTCCATATCACCTATAATCCGGAACACGAGCAAGCCCAAGAGTTCATCGGGTTCTTGAATAATGTGGCAAGTTGTTCTGAGAAGCTGTCCTGCCTATTGACTGAGACCGACAACCCAGGACTGGAATTCACGTTACTGAAAGAAGGTGTGGAGACCGGCATAAAGTTTCGAGGCATACCCAGTGGACACGAGTTCACCTCTCTCCTGCTTGCCGTACTGAATGCCGATGGAAAGGGGAAAAATCTACCGGACGAAGCCATCAGCCGCCGCATCAAGGCCCTGCAAGGCCCCGTCCGCCTACAAACGTATGTATCACTGACCTGCACCAACTGTCCGGACGTAGTACAAGCCCTGAACATCATCACACTCCTGAATCCGCAAATCACTCATGAGATGGTGGACGGCGCCCTCTATCAGGAGGAAGTGGATGCACTGAAGATTCAAGGCGTGCCGTCTGTCTACGCCAACGGCAAACTGTTGCACGTGGGTCGGGGTTCGCTCGGCGAATTGCTGCAAAAGCTGGAACAGACCTTCGGTAGCGCTCCGCAAACGGACGAAACACCCATACAAAGAGAATTCGACGTATTGGTGCTCGGAGGCGGTCCTGCCGGAGCTTCCGCTGCCATCTACTCAGCCCGTAAAGGACTGCGGGTTGCCATCGTTGCCGAGCGTATCGGTGGGCAGGTGAAAGAGACTGTGGACATCGAAAACCTTATTTCTGTTCCACAAACTACCGGAACAGAGCTTGCCAATGCACTCCGTACCCATATAGAGCACTACCCGATAGAGATTTTCGAGGAGCGGAAGATAGAGAAGGTGGAATTGCAAGGCCGGGAGAAGAGTATCTCCGTTATAGGCGGCGAAGTGTTCACCGCACCGGCAGTGATCATTTCAACGGGTGCCAGCTGGCGCAAACTGAATGTGGAAGGCGAAGCAGAGTACATCGGACGCGGCGTAGCTTTCTGTCCGCATTGCGACGGACCATTCTATCAAGGCAAGCACGTAGCCGTCATCGGTGGAGGCAACTCAGGTATCGAGGCTGCCATCGACTTGGCAGGCATCTGCAAAAAAGTAACCATATTCGAGTTTGCCGATACGCTGAAAGCCGACCAAGTGTTGCAGGAGAAAGCCCGAAATCTGCCAAATGTGGAAATCTTCACCTCGTCGCAGACCACAAAAGTCGATGGAAACGGGGAAAATGTAACTTCCATCCGCATCAAAGACCGTCTTACCGGCGAGGAACGCGACTATCCCTTGGATGGTATCTTCGTACAAATCGGTCTGGCAGCCAACAGTGCCCCATTCCGCGACAGCTTGGAAACGACTCCGGCAGGGGAAATCAAAATCGATACTTTCTGCCGTACGACACTTCGGGGAGTATATGCCGCAGGAGATGTGTCAAATGTTCCTTATAAGCAGATAGTCATCGCTATGGGCGAAGGGGCTAAAGCGGCACTTTCAGCATTCGACGACCGTATCCGCGGAGTTATTTAGGAAATATCACCCATAAAGAAGCATAGGCAGGGAAGCACACGTTAAGGATTGGTAATCTTCAGCTCTTGAATCAGATTACCTGCCTTTCCATATTTCTCAATCATGAACAACATATAACGCACATCCACCCCGATGGTGCGCTGCATCTTCGGTTCATAAAGGATGTCGCTGCTCATAGCTTCCCAGTTACCATCGAAGGCAAGTCCCAGAAGCTCTCCTCTGGCATTGAACATGGCACTGCCGGAATTGCCTCCCGTAATGTCGTTGTTGGAAATGAAGCAAACGCTCATTTCACCCTTTTCATCGGCATATCTGCCAAAGTCACCGGAGGAAAGGAGGGATACCAATTCGGGCTGCACTTCAAAATCCACATCGCCTGCATGGGCTCTGACTTTCTCCAGAATGCCCATCGTGGTGGTATAATAATCATATTTCACTCCGTCGGACGGGGCATAGCCGCACACAGTGCCAAAACTCAAGCGCATGGTGGAGTTGGCATCGGGATAGAAGTTACGGGATGCGTACATCCGCCGCACGGCAGCATTGAACAAGCGCTCATTCCGCTCGATTTCACCGGAGGCCTGCTGGACCTCCATGTTCATCTCGAATAGTTTTGTAATCAGATCGATACCCAGACTGATGGCAGGGTCGTTATATATCTGATAGGTGGTGTCCTGCTCCAAGAAGCGCTTCAATCCACGGGGCGTGGTCAGCTCCGATCGGGCATTAAGGCTGTCTACATAGGCACGCTCGTTGCCTCCGTAGTCTGTTGCTATTGTCTGGTAGAGCTCGGGAAGGTAGGTCGAATCCACTTGGGAACGGTATTCTTTCAGCAGTGCCGCGAACACTTCCTTGTCAATGCCCAAGTCCAGATTGGCATACTTCTCAACGATGGCTTTCAGATTGGCAACCACCGTTTTCTCTTCGCCCTCAAAGTCGAAATTAAGGATGGACAAAGCAAGCTGTATCAGCTCCGGGCCGTTCAGGAAAGACTCGGCAAAGTAAGCCCTGGCGCGATAAGCTTCGCGGCGGCTCTTGTAGTTCAACTCCAAATCAGTGAAAAGGTGCAGCAAGTGTTCCCGTTCCTTTGGGGTCTGCTGTATCCATCGGCGAAGTTCGGTTTCCAAGGCACGCTTCTTATCCAGCACATGCAACTTTTTAATGGTACGGTTCACCCCTATGCTGTTCTTCCAGTAATTGGAGCTTTCGTCATATTTGGAAGCATACTTGATACGGATGCTGTCGCGGCTATCCATTTCACGCTTCCAGATGGCCTGCTTCACACCACGGACATCTATCTGCGCCTGGTTGGTGGTAGTCATCATCTCTTCGATGCCGAAAGAGGAGAGGTAGCGTTCCGTGCTGCCCGGATAGCCCAGCGTCATACAGAAGGAACCTTCACGGTAGCCGTCAAGGGAAATCGGGGCTACATATTCGGGACGGTAGGGAACATTGTCGGGAGAATAATCGGCAGGGCGGTTATGCTTATCGGCATAGATACGGAATACGGAGAAATCACCGGTATGGCGCGGCCATTCCCAGTTGTCAGTGTCCCAGCCGAACTTGCCTACCGAGGAAGGCGGTGCAAACACCAGACGCCCGTCATTGTAATCGCGATAAACGGAAAGCCAGAACTCGTAGCCTCCATAGTAAGCATCCACAAAGCCTACCAACGTGGAGTCCTTGCGGGAAACTTCTTCGCCGATAACCAGCATCACCGAATCGACCGCACTCGTACGCCCCGCCTCATCCATATCCGGCTTTACCGCCCCAAGCACGCGGCGGGTCACGTCTTCCTGACGTAAAAGGAAACGTACATAAAGTTCCGGATTAGGAAGCTCCTCACTAAGATTATGTGCCACAAAACCATCCTTCAGATAGTCGTGCTCCACAGACGAATGCTGCTGTATGCTGCTGAAACCGCAATGATGATTGGTAAACACCAGCCCGTCCCCGGACACCACCACCCCGGAACAAAAGCCTCCGAAGCTGACTACCGCATCCTTCAGCGACGGGCGTTTCGTATTGTATAGCTTATTAACAGGCATCTGCAAACCCAGCTCTTTCATGGTCCGGCGTGTCTGCTTGTTCAGGTTTCCCAGCATCCACATCCCTTCATCCGCTTGTCCCGGCAGAGAGAGGAGGAAGCAGACGGCTATCAGTATAAATCTTAATTTCATGCCAAATAAGTATATTTCTACCCCCTCGGGGGATGTTGTCATTCCGTAATCAGCCTCAATTGCTTGGCTCCCGTACGTGCCTTGAGCCATTCGGCAATCTTTTCCTTCTCGTGAGCAGCCGGGTGTTTGCCGAACTTCAATACGGCAAGGGTCACTGTATCCACCCGTACCGAATCTACCGTCAGTTCAATCGCATGAGATATTGAGACTGTCTTCACCGATGGATAGAGCACCTTCAACTCGGGAATAATCTTTTTGCCCAATTCATCGAAGGTTTTATATCTTTCCAGATTCTGTTCAAGAGTTTCAATCTGCTGTTTCTGCTCCACCAAGCGCTGCTCGCTGTTCTTGTAGAAATCTTCCATCACCATGGCACGGATGGAAGAAATATCCACCGCTTCGTTGTTCATGCCCTGAAGCACAATCAGCTTGGTGTTATCGAGCTTATAGTCCTTCATCTTACTGCGGGCAATGGCAATGGAAGCTTCGGGCACCTCCTGCCCTATCAACACTACACGTATTTCATGACCCTTGCCGTCATGGTGAATCTTCTTGTCCAATACCTGCGTATTCTCAAAGGAGAGTTGCTCGTTGACAAAGCGGTTGGCGGCACTTTCAAAGAAGGTATCCTGAATGATTCCTACCGTCAGATACACAGCAGGGCACATGGTCAGCACTGCAATCAGGATGATGTATTTGCGCACTTTCTTCTCCCTATTCTTGTCTACAAACTCCTTACGCTGGAAGTGCATCACACGCACCCCTACAAAAGTGGCGAGACTGATAAACACGGAATTGATAAAATAAAGGTAGAATGCGCCGAGGAAGTAAATCAGATTGCCCGTTGCCAGCCCGTAACCTGCCGTACAGAGAGGTGGCATCAGCGCCGTGGCAATGGCAACGCCGGGAATCACATTTCCTTTCTCTTTGGTAGAAAGCGCAGTCACACCTGCCAAGCCGCCCATCAAGGCGATGAATACATCATAAATAGTGGGCGATGTACGTGCCAGCAATTCCGACTGCCCTTCGGCAACGGGGCTGACCAGAAAAAATATGGTAGCCGTAGTCACACTGAACAAAGTGGTTATCAGGAAGCTCTTCAATGAACGTTTCATCAGTTCAAAGTCATTCAGTCCCACGGAAAGCCCCACACCCATAATAGGTCCCATCAGCGGTGAGATGAGCATGGCACCGATAATCACAGCGGTGGAGTTCACATTCAGCCCCAACGAAGCCATGAATATGGCGAATATCAGAATCCAAAGATTGGCTCCCTTGAATTCCACTCCCTTACGGATGGAGTCTACAGTTTCCAGTTCATTGTCCTTGTCTTTACGCAAATCAAGATACTCTTTCAGAAAGGTCTTGACGGCAAAGGAGTTTCTTTTATCAGAATCCATAATATTTACGATTTGACGATTTACGATTGAATTTACTGTTTCCTTATCAGTTTGTTGATGACGGGGATACTGCCGAGAGGCATATCACGCCACACGATGTAGACCACAAAGACCAGCAACAATATAGTTCGGTATGCCATACGCAGGTAGATATTATCTATCGGGACATACTCTGCTGCCAGGTAGAGAACTGCCGCAAGTAATACATAGCCGCCAATGGCTTTCAGGTCATACTGAATGGGATACTTCTTCTGCCCCACGAAGTAAGACAGCAGCATGGCGATGCCGTAACCGCAGAAGCCTGCCCAGGCACAAGCCATATAGCTGTATCGGGGAATCAGAAGTATGTTCATCACTACCAGTACCGTGCAACCTATCAGTGTGAAATAAGCGCCCCAACGCGTCTCGTCAATCAGCTTGTACCAGAAAGAAAGATAGAAGTAGATACCCATAAAGATTTCGGCAGCCATCACGATGGGCACTACCCGCAACCCCGGCCAGTAGTCGCGACCTATAATATGGCGCAGGATGTCCAGATAGAACATGACAGCGAGGAATGCCAGCAGTGTGAAGATGATGAAGAACTTCATGGCTTGCGCATACATCTGCTTGTTGTCCTTGTCCCGGCTCTTCCCGAAGACAAAAGGCTCGTATGCATAGCGGAAGGCTTGTGTAAGCATCGCCATCACCATGGCAATCTTGCTGGCAGCCCCATAAATGCCCAACTGTACGGAAGCTTCCGCCTCATCCGGATAGACAAAAGGAAAAATAATCTTATCCGCCACCTGATTCAGGATACCTGCCATGCCGAGTACCAGCAACGGCAGGCTATAAGCAAGCATCCGCTTCAGCAGTTTTCTGTCCAGCACGTAGGAAAACCCACGCAACTCCGGAATCATGCAAAGCATGATGGTAGAGGTACATATCAGATTGAAAAGGAAGGCATAGCCCACGTCATCCCCTTTCATCCCTACATAATAGAGCAGATTCAGTGCAATGTTCAGGAAGATGAACAGCAGTTTGAGTGCCGCAAACTTAATGGGACGCTTCTTGTAGCGCAAATAAGCGAAAGGAATGCTTTGAATAGCATCCATCGCCACCACAATCATCATCATGCCCACGTACCAGGGATGGTCACCATACTCCAGCCATCCGGCAATGGGGTTGAGGAACAGCAATCCCAATGCAAGAAAGGTAAGCGCCCCCACACTCACACTGAGCAATGTCGTGGAGTACACCCGCAGCGTGTCAGCCTCGCCTTTATTGGCAAATCGGATGAAACCGTTCTCCATGCCGCACGTCAACAACACCAGCATGAGCGCCACCCACGCATATACATTCGTCACTACGCCATAGCCTCCGCTCTGTGCGGACATCGCCATGGTATATACGGGCACCAGCAGGTAATTGAGGAAACGCCCCACAATGCTGCTCAACCCATAAATGGCAGTTTCTTTTGCCAATGATTTTAATCCGGCCACTTCTTTAATGGTTGTTATGAACACAAAGGCACGGAGGCACAGAGTTTTTTAGGATAAGAGGAAAGAGAGACTTTATGTCTCCGCATCTCTGTATTCGTTTTCTTAAAATGAATCACTCGTCGCCAAACAAGGTACGCTGGCTACTATAGAGGCTTCGCCCCAGATGCTTGTAGGCAAGCTCCGTCACTTCACGCCCACGGGGAGTGCGTTTCAGGAAACCTTCTTTTATCAGGAACGGTTCATAGACTTCCTCTATCGTACCTGCATCTTCGCCCAAAGCAGTGGCGATGGTAGTCAATCCCACCGGACCGCCTTTGAACTTGTCGATGATGGTACAGAGTATCTTATTGTCTATCTCGTCCAGACCATACTTGTCGATATTCAGAGCCTCAAGGGCAAACTGTGCGATTTCCGTGTCAATGCTCCCCGAACCTTTCACCTGGGCAAAATCGCGTACACGCCGCAGCAATGCATTGGCAATACGCGGTGTGCCACGGCTGCGGCTCGCAATCTCGGCGGCAGCCCTTACGGAGCAAGGCACATCGAGAATGCCGGACGAACGACGTATAATGCCGCTCAACACATCATCATCGTAATATTCCAGATGCAGGTTGATGCCGAAACGGGCACGCAACGGAGCTGTCAGCAGACCGCTGCGAGTGGTGGCTCCCACCAGCGTGAAAGGATTCAAGTCAATCTGTATGCTTCGGGCAGAAGGACCTTTGTCTATCATGATATCAATGCGGTAGTCCTCCATGGCCGAGTACAGATACTCCTCCACTACGGGGCTCAACCGGTGTATTTCGTCGATGAAAAGTACATCGTTCGGCTCCAGGCTGGTAAGCACTCCCGCCAAATCTCCCGGCTTGTCGAGTACCGGACCGGAAGTTATCTTGAAACCTACGCCCAGTTCGTTGGCTATGATATTGCTGAGTGTCGTTTTTCCCAATCCGGGAGGGCCGTGAAGCAACACATGGTCCAGCGCCTCGCCACGCAGGCGGGCAGCTTTCACAAATATGCGCAGATTGTCCACCACCTTGTCCTGCCCGCTGAAATCCTCAAAATTCAACGGACGGAGAGCGTTCTCGAAATCACGTTCTCGGCTGGTGACGGGCTGCTGGTTGCGTATATCAAAATCTTCTTGTTCCATTCCAGATTCCTTTGTTTTCTGCAAAATAACTAATTTATTTTGAGATAAGCGATAGAAGGAATGATAAAACACTGCCTCTCGTCCATCAACGCTTCATGAACTCCTTCCGCTCCTCGTCCGAAAACTTCTCTATCGCATAGCGCAACATGGTACGGGGCATCGTCCTGCAATGCTTCTCCAAGAATTGCACCAGCAAGTCCTTGTCCCGCTTACCCATCTCCCGGAGCATCCATCCTACCGCCTTTTGCATCAAGTCATGCTTATGATGGAGCAGCCGTTCCGAAAGGGCTAATATATCGATGAAATCACCGTTTTTGATGAGTGTATAGGTAGATACCACGGCAATGCGCTGGTTCCAAAGCAGCGGAGTATCCGCCAGCCGGTAGAGGTCTTCGCGAGGTTTGTCTTTCAGATATTCGCCCACAATGCCGGGGGCAGACAAATCGACCAAATCCCAATTATTGATACGGGCTGTCTGCGAAAGGTAAAAGTCATAAATCTCCTTTTTCCCCTTTTCATCGCTCTTTTTGAACCGCTCCACCAACATCAGCAAGGCACAAAGGCGACACTCGTGCCATTCGCTCTGAAGCAAGGTTGCCATTACCCCAAAAGGTTCGTGCTTGTGCTGCTTTGCCACCTGCCGGGTGTTGGGTACCACCACTCCCAGAAACTTATCCCCCTCGCCATACTGCCCCTTTCCGGTCTTGAAGAAACGGGGAAGATACTCCCTTTTCACCGGGTCGATATACGCCTCCAATTCCTGCTGAATCTGTGCCGAGATGCACGCCACTTCTTCTGCCGAAAGCACACGTTCGCACAAGACGGTTTCCACTGCTTCATTCTTCTTTTTCATCCTTCTCTCATTTGATTTACACGGATTTGAATTCATCCGCCAACGGACAAAAATACGATATTTATATCGGAACTATGGAAAGTTATCTTTAATTTTGCAACCGGTATGTCCAATCCTTAAAACCGTACGACATGTATAAAGCTGTTTTGGGAGCAATCTGCTGCCTTTCTTTCGCACTATCCTTACATGCACAATCTCCACAAGAAAAGGGATTGCAAAGCATCAGCCGCACTTCGGCCGAGGCTATTGTCGGTTTTCTTGCCGACGATGAGCTGCAAGGACGCGAAGCAGGCATGCACGGTTCACGACTGGCTGCCCGCTATCTGGCATCCTGCCTGAAAGAAGCCGGCATTGCCCCGCTGGAAAAGGACAATTATTACCAGCCCTTCGAGGCTTACAACAAGGAACGCCAACAACGGGGACGGTGGCAAGTGCATCCCGACTCCATCGCCATCCTTAAACAAGGCGTCCACCGCATCCTGCAGATGAGTAATGTATTGGGAACCATCCCGGGAGAACGACCGGATGAATATGTCATCGTAGGTGCCCACTTCGACCATCTGGGTGTGGACGAGACGCTGGCAAACGACCGGATATACAACGGTGCAGACGACAATGCCTCCGGTGTCTCTGCCGTCCTGCAGATAGCCCGTGCATTTCTTGCCACCGGACAGAAGCCTCTGCGCACGGTCATCTTTGCCTTTTGGGATGGGGAAGAAAAGGGATTGCTCGGCTCAAAATACTTTGTACAAAGCTGGCCTTTCATCAGCCAGGTGAAAGGTTATCTCAATTTCGACATGATAGGCCGTAACAATAAGCCCGAGCAGCCTCAACACGTTGTCTACTTCTACACCGCCGCCCACCCCGTATTCGGCGACTGGCTGAAGCAGGACATTGCACGCTACAGCTTGCGCCTGCAACCGGACTACCGCGCCTGGGACCGCCCCACGGGAGGAAGTGACAATGCTTCTTTTGCCCTGTGCAACATCCCCATCATCTGGTACCACACAGACGGACATCCCGATTATCACCAGCCTTCGGACCACACCGACCGGCTGAACTGGGAAAAAATGATAGAAATAACCAAAGCAGCTTTCCTCAACGCCTGGAATCTTGCCAACGAAAACAAATATTAATCCACTAGAAACAAAGTAACGATACATGGTTTTAAATTACATCTGGGTAGCTTTCTTCGTCATCGCATTCATCGTAGCACTCTGCAAACTCATCTTTATGGGTGATGTGGAGATATTCACAGAACTCGTCAACTCCACCTTCTCCTCTTCCAAAACAGCTTTTGAAATATCCCTGGGACTGACAGGAATACTCGCCCTCTGGCTCGGCGTGATGAAAATAGGCGAAAACAGCGGCATGATCAATGCCCTCTCCCGTTGGCTGAGTCCGGTATTCTGCCGTCTCTTTCCCGAAATACCGAAAGGACATCCTGCCATGGGTTCCATATTCATGAATCTCTCTGCCAACATGCTGGGGCTGGACAATGCCGCTACCCCAATGGGGCTGAAAGCCATGAAGGAACTTCAGGAACTAAACCCGAAAAAGGATACTGCCACCAATCCGATGGTAATGTTCCTTGTCCTCAACACCTCGGGACTGATACTTATCCCCGTCAGCATCATGATGTATCGCTCGCAGATGGGTGCCGCCCAACCCACGGACATCTTTATCCCCACACTGATAACGACTGCCATCTCGACCATTGTCGGTGTCATTGCCGTCAGCATTGCACAACGCATCAACCTGCTGAACAAGCCCATACTTATCCTGATTGGCTGCATCAGTCTTTTCTTTGCCGCACTCATTTATCTGTTCACACAGATTAGCCGTGATGAAATGGGTGTATATTCCACTTTAATTGCCAACATACTGCTGTTCTCCATCATCCTGCTGTTCATCCTCTGGGGGCTATGGAAGAAAATCAATGTATACGATGCCTTCATCGAAGGGGCCAAAGAAGGCTTCACCACCGCTGTACGCATCATTCCCTATCTGGTTGCCTTCCTCGTTGGAATCGCCGTTTTCCGTACTTCCGGCGCCATGGATATACTGGTGAACGGTATCGGTTATGTGGTAGGACTGTTCGGTGTAGACACCAGTTTTGTAGGTGCCCTGCCCACTGCCTTGATGAAGTCACTGAGCGGCAGCGGTGCCAACGGACTGATGATTGACACCATGAAGCAATATGGTCCCGATTCATTCGTCAGCCGTATGAGCTGCGTGGCACGCGGTGCTTCGGATACTACGTTCTATATCCTTGCTGTGTATTTCGGCAGCGTAGGTATCACCAAAACGAGGAATGCCGTGACGTGTGGGCTGATTACCGATTTCTCCGGCATCATTGCAGCGATTATTATCAGTTATATGTTCTTCTTCTAAAGAAACTGTCTTAATCACAGGAATGTAATTTCAATCGTAAATCGTAAAATTGTAAATAAAATGATTAGTTATCAGACAGACGGCGTGGAAATGCCATCCATCAAGAAGCGTGAAACCACGGAATGGATAAAATCCGTAGCCGCCACTTACGGAAAAAGAGTCGGTGAAATCGCCTATATCTTCTGTTCAGACGAGAAGATACTCGAAGTGAACCGCCTATATCTGCAACATGATTATTATACAGATATCATTACCTTCGACTATTGCGAAGGAAACCGTCTCAGCGGTGACCTCTTCATCAGCCTTGATACCGTACGCACCAATGCGGAACAGTTCGCCGATAACAACTACGAACGTGAACTGTACCGTGTCATCATCCACGGCATCCTCCACCTTTGCGGCATCAATGACAAAGGGCCGGGAGAACGGGAGATTATGGAGGAGGCGGAGAATAAGGCGCTGGCGATGCGGTAATTCCAAAGAATAAAAACTCTGTCTTGATAAAGTGCTGATTTTACCAAGACAGAGTATTTAAGAAAAACAAGTTACTTTGCCAACACAACGACAACTAACGGGTGATATTTGTCTGTTCCTGATTCGATGCGGGCATCCACACCATCTATAGTTACTCTAATAAGTTCAACACTGCCATAACCATCATTATACTTCCAATGGGAAATGATGGAATGTTCCTCTCCGTCACCAAAGATATAGGGACAAACAAACGTACGCCTCAATACTTCAGGCTTCTTGTCATATTTATATCCATCCCATAAAGGCAGGCTATGCCTGCCTTATATTTATTTCTTCACCGAGAAGCGATAAATGCAATGGCTGTCATACTTCTCTCCCGGCTTCAGCAATGCAGAAGGCCATTCCGGCTTGTTGGGCGTATCGGGATACTTTTGAGTCTCCAGACAGACAGAAGCACGATGACCGTACACAATACCTTTCTTTCCGGTCAGTGTGCCATCCAGGAAGTTACCGGCATAAATCTGAATGCCCGGTTCGTTGGTATAGACATCAAGCACAATACCCGTTGAGGGAGATTCGAGGGTGGCACACGGGCGGGTGACATCGCCCTTCGTATTGAGTACCCAGTTGTGGTCATAGCCCTTGCCGTTCTTCAACTGCTCAAAGTCATTGTCGATACGGGCGCCAACAGCAGTAGGAGTGCGGAAATCCATATCCGTACCTTCTACGGAAACAATCTCACCGGTAGTCATGAAGGTACTGTCCACGGGGGTATAAGCATCTGCATCAATAGTGAGCAGATAATCCGAATTGGACTTGGAGGGGTCACCGTCCAGGTTAAAGTAAGAATGGTTCGTCATATTGACAACAGTGGTACGGTCCGGTGCGGCACTGTAACGAATGTCGATGGCAGCGGCATCTGGCAGCGAGAAAGTGACCTTGCAGGGCAGGTTACCCGGGAAGCCCTCCTCTCCGTCTTTCGACAGATAAGTCAACTCCAGAACCTGACTGCTCAACTGGCGGGCATCGAACACTTGATATTGGTATCCCTTGGGACCTCCATGCAGGCAATGACCGTAATTGTTGCGCGGCAGCTGATACTCTACCCCATCCACTGTAATCTTACCCTGGTTGATACGGTTGGCATAACGTCCGATGGTAGCGCCGAAATCCGAAGGGAACTTGATGTAGTCCTGAATGGAATCGAAGCCCAGCACCACATCACGCATAACGCCATCCTTGTCTGGCACCATCACTGATACAATACGTCCGCCGAAATTCGTAATACAAACTTCCATACCATTCTTATTCTTCAAAACAAACAAGTCTGTCTGCTTGCCATCCTCTTCCGTACGGAAGTTGGCAGGTTCCTGTCCAGAAGCAGTCTTTTCACTCGCCTGCTTGCCCGTGCAAGCCGATGCCAATAGCATCACGCTTGCCAACAAAGTCATCATCTTATTCATAAATACAATATTGGTTACTGTTTAGACTATCATTTTTTCAACAAGAACTGCTCCGCACGTCCCGGAGTGAACAGCTCCCACAAAGAAGCGACCGTCCAGCCCGGAGCGAAGATATTGTTGTAATATCCCTTTCCGTTACGTCCGTAATCCCAATTGGTATGCTGCACCACTTCCGGGTAATAGCCTACTTTGGCAATGCCGCACATGTGTCCTTCATATGGCAGTAACTGGCGCATGGAAGTGGAAATCACCTCGGCAAAGTCAGAGAAGCGCGGCTCGTTGTACTCCTTGGAGAGCCAATGCAGCACATCGGCAAATTCGAAGATAAATACATCGATATGGTTATTCTCTACCGACACATTTCCCCAACCACGGGTTTTCAAGCCGATATCTCCCAGCATCTGACCTTCGGCAAAAGGAACATCCCAAGTATAATACCACGACAAAGCAAAATAAGCGGCTTTCTTCGCCAGACCGGCATAGTGCGCACGCTCTTCTCCTTTGGTAACCAAAGCCAGATAATAAGCAGCCGTAGCAGCATACAAGGAGGCTTCCTTGTCCTCGCAGTTGGCATCCAGCGTAGAAGAGAAATAATCGGCTTTGGATATCAGTTCCTTCTCCAGATAGTCTACCGTACGCTTGGCGCTTGCCAGATAACGTTTGTCCTTGAAATACTTGGACGCCATCACCAAAGGCAATGTTGCCGAAGGCGTGCTACCGCCGCTGGCATCCACGACAGAGAAATCATCCTTGAACTTGCGCGGGAAGCTGCCGTCCTCGTTCTGCAACTTGAGGAAGCTGTCCAGCATGCCCTTGATGCGTTTCTCCCATTCGGGGTGTTTACGCTTCTGCTGTTTCTCGTAGTTCAAATAGTTCAAGATGGCATACACTCCCTCGGACTGACGGCGGATGCTATGTCTGGTTTCCTTGAAGCCGCGGTTGTAGTATACCACTTCGTTGAAGAAACCGGCAGGCGAAAAACCGTTCTGGAGATAAGTGTCAAAGATATGGTTGGCATTGTCCACCAGGTCTTGGCGGTTCTGCTGTTTGCCATACTCCAAAGCATTGAAAGCGTTCAGCAATGTACGTCCCACAAAGCCCACTTCGGCAACATCGGTATTGGCACAAGTAGCAGTCTCCAACTCTACACCGGAATAATAATGAGTGGGGGTATTGCCAACATAGCTTTCCACGAAGAAGTTGCTCATCACCTCCTTCATGCGGTCTACCGTGTAAGGTGTGTCAACCGGTTTCGGACGGTTAGTGTCATAACAATACTCCCAGGTGCGCTGTACGCATTCCGAAAAATCGGCAGCATTCCTTTCGGACACCTCCCAAGTCATGGAGATGCTGTCACCCTTACGAAGCAACTGGAAAGCCTCAACGGCAGGAGCCAGCGTCAATTTGCGGATATATGTCTTCGGTGCTTCCTTATAGGGGAAACCGTATGCCAAGACAGTCATACCATCCACATTGCAGAAACCGGTATATCCGATGGAAGTCTCACCGGACAAGATTACCTCTCCCTCCTTATGAGTGGTCAAAGCTTCCTTATCGAACTTGTCAATACGGATAACCGACATGGACGTACCACTTGCCGGATTGAAAGCTGCCGTCAGCGGAGTGCTCAAACGGTCCTCACGCACCAGCCAACTGTCCGATGTGTGGAAAGAAGGAGCTTCCTTCGGCGAACGCAGGTTGCGGCGATACCAGAAGCCCGGCATGTAGAACTGGCAGTCCGAATGCTTGTAACCGGTCTTTATCTGTTCCCCGTAGTTGAAATACACATTTTCCAGTGCCTTGAGTGTGACGGTAATGCGCAGTTTGCCATCCTTGTCCACCACCTGGCGGATGATGTCCAATGGCAACGTTTCCGAAGCCCGGCAGCTGTACATACCATCCTGCATCTTCTGCAAGGCCAGCGGATATTGCTTGGCATCATTCCCCGGCACTTTCAAGGAAATAGAAGCAGAGATGTCTTCCGGAGCAGCATTTGCCGCTCCTGCACCCGTAATGCCCGTAAAGAGCATTATCCCCAAAAACAATCTTTTTAGTCTCATAGTTACATCTGTTTTATTGTTGTTAGAAAATATCATTCAGACATGAATACATACTTGCCGGAGCCCAATTCGACTACCAGCTTACCGTCAGCCTCCTCCACGGAATGAATCCCCGCCTGACCGGCATCTACCTGTACATGGAAGTCAAGCGGCAGCTTGATCGTAGCGGTTGTATTGGCGGGAATCTCAACGTTCCACTCCAGCTTATTGCCGTCACGTTTCCAGGAACTCCCTATCCTGCCATAAGGCGATACATGCGAAGCATTCACATAATTCAGTTTTTCCGGGAATACCGGTTCCATCAGAATCTGCTTGAACCCGACGGAAGCGGGAGCATTTTTTATACCGGCAAGATCCTCATAGAACCATATCAGCAGGTCTCCCAAAAGCATCACATGGTTTCTTGAATTCATCGCCGGATTTGCCGTGTCACCATTCCATAATTCCCAAATGGTGGTTGCACCCTTCTTAATCATGTAACCCCATGTTGGATAAGTGTCATAGGGCTCTATCTTATAGGCATGTTCCAGTCCGCCGTACTCGGTAAGTCCGCGCATCAGATGCTGGATGCCAAGCACACCGGCACTGACATGTCCCTTACAGTCTTTTTCCGTCTTCTCCACGACATTGGCAAATACTTTATCTTCATATCCATCGGGAACCAGACCCAGTCTGAGGGAAAGCAGGTTTGCCGTCACCGTATTGTTGTCATACTGTGCAGTCTCAGTATTGAAGAATTTCTTGTTATAAGCGTCCTTGACCTTAATGGCAAGTGCTGCATACTCTTCAGCATCTGCCGGAAGTCCGTTCATTTGCGCGAACTTCTCCATCAGTTGCAGAATACTGTAAAACACCGTTGTACTCAACACTTCACCGTTCGTCTTACGGGCAGGGTCCTCCGAATGAATCAGCTCCGGCGACTCGGGAGGCATGCACCAATCCCCGTATTCATCCTTCACCAGAATATAGTCCTTCATTTTGGTCTCCGTCATGTGGTTTACCCAGCGCTTCATGGACGAATAGCGCTCTTTGATGGAGCTATCATCGCCAAACTGGCGGTAAAGCATGTCGGCTACGTAAAAATAGGCAGCCGGCCAAGTTACGTCATCATGGAAGATGGTCCAGTAACGGGGAGATACCACAGAGATACTTCCATTTTCATTCATGGACTCTTCTATATCCACCAGCCACTTCTTATACATCAAGGCATTGCCGAAAATGAAACTTTCACCATAGGCACCGGTAGTGCGGTCGCCCAGCCATCCAAGACGTTCATCACGCTGGGGGCAGTCGGTAGGCATACCGCGATAGTTTCCACGGATTCCCCAATAGGCATTCTTGTGAATTCTGTTAATCAACTCCTCGGAAGTCTCGAACGTACCGTTCGTTGCCATTTCATCATACACCACCTTACCGATGAAATCATCCGCTGCCGGTTCATAGTCCAAACCGGATATTTCCATAAAACGGAAACCATGGTAAACAAACAGCGGTTCCCAAACAAACTCACCGTCAGCGGCAGGAGTATAAATATCCGTGACAAGGGCACTGCGCAGGTTGTCAAGATACAGTTCCGTACCATTGTCCTTCAGCACCTCGGCAAAACGCATAGTAATGGGCTTGTCCTTCTTGCCACGCAGTTTCACCTGCTGTATTCCTACCATATTCTGCCCCATATCCACGATATATCTTCCATCACCTACCGATTTAACGGATATTGGCTTTATCTCCTCCATCACCTTCAGACTCGGAGAGAGCTGTGCCACAAGTTTTCCTTTGGGAGCCTCCATCCGTTCGGCCAACTGCCATCCGGAATCATTATAGCCGCTTTCCGTCCATTTACCCAATTCCAAGCGGGCATCGTAATGTTCACCGTCAAATTCGTTGTTCGCAGTTATAGGACCGTGGTTCGTCGCTTTCCAGGAATCATCGCTGACTACCGACACCGTCTCACCATTGTCGTACTCTATATTCAACTGCGCCATGAGGCGAGGTAAGCCAAAGCCTACCATCCCATTGGCACGCATGGAAAGATAGCGGCCGTTGCCCAGAGCCACGCCTATCGTATTGGTACCGGACTTCAACAAGGGGGTGACATCATAGGTCAGATAAGATACAAAAGCATCGTACCAGGTAGGCAAAGGACCGAATACATCGTTTCCAATCCTCTCGCCATTCATATAGCATACGGAAGAGCCTACTCCCGAAACATAAAGGACTGCACGCTTCGGCTGTGACGGCAAATCAAACTCCTTCCTCAGATAACGTGCCGGAAGGATGGTCCGTTCACCGTCCAGTTCCAAGTTTGTACTGTCGTTCAGTCCAATCCAGCCGGCTTTCCAGTCCGAACTGTCCAGCAAGGACATTGACCAGTGCCGGACATTGCTTTGCGCTTTGTCACCGGTATTTGTCCATACCGTGACACGCCAATAATATTTCTGTCCCGACTCCAAAGGCGCCCCTGCATATTTCACCAGCACCGACTGGTCGGACTCCACACGACCACTGTTCCATACCAGCCCGGCCCCGGTCTGCAAACTCTTTTCCGAATCTGCCACTTCAATCTGATAAGCAGTCTGCATCACATCCTGCTTGCCGGTTGCTAACTGCCATGAGAAACGGGGAGCAAACGAAGCTACTCCTTCGGGATTATCCCGCATTTCGACGGTAGGTTCCACTATTTCTAAGGCACCTCCATTCGATGTTTTACAGCCCATCATAAGCAAGGCCAACAAGGATACTAAAATAAAATTCTTCATACTCGTCAGAATTCAGGTTTCTCCGATTCTGTAGATGCAACGGAGCCTTCTACTGTCGGCCATCCGTCTTCCCAGCTAATCTTATCCAGCATCAATACGCGGCCTTCAGGATTCTTCGTGCTCACCGCATGATAGAAGAACCAGTCATTACCGGCATTGTCCGTCACAATCTCGGAGTTATGGCCGGTGCCCACAAAGGTATTGCTTTTCTGAATCAGCACTTCGTGCTTGTTGTCCATCATGCTACCGCCTTTCTTGTCGACGTAGGGGCCGAAAAGATTGTCCGAACGCCCTACAACGGTAGTGTAGGTACTGTTCAACCCCTCACAGCAACTTCCTATGGAAGCAAAGAAATAGTAATGTCCGTCTTTCTTATGGATATAAGTACCCTCGTAAGCGGTTCCCGCCACTTGCTGCGGTGTGGCGCCTTCCTTCAAAGACAAGCCGTCATCGGACAGTTCAATCGCATAGATTCCACGGAAGCTGCCCCAGAAAAGATATTTCTTTCCTCCCTCCTCTATGTAGAAAGGGTCGATGGAATTCTGCACATTGATTTCATTGCTGCGGAACATCTTCCCGTGGTCCTTGAAAGGTCCCTCCGGTTTATCGGCAGTGGCACAACCGATGCCGCAATTCCACTCGCCTCCCCAAACGGACATGGAATAGTAGAGTACGTATTTATCACCTATCTTGTTGATGTCCGGTGCCCACAAACCGCCGTTCGGCTCAAAATCAGGTCGGGTACGGTCGGTAAAGGCAGTACCTACATATTCCCAATCCACCAGATTCCTGGAACGGTGAATCGGCAGATTACGTATGTCCTCGGTGGCATACAGATAGTAGTAGCCGTCACCGCCCTTTATCACAGAAGGGTCGGGCAAACTGTAGTTTATCACCGGATTGCGATAGACATTCTTCGGCTGTTCTTCCGGCTCGTTTTCTTTTGTCGCCGACGACGAAGAGCATGCCGTCAGGCAACATAATGCAAACATCAGAATTTGTTTCTTCATATTATCCTTAATTATTGTATTATTAAATAATCCATGCCCAACAATGAATTCGCAGAACGGCTATCAGCTTTTTTTTGTATAATCAGCAGTTCATTAGAGCCGTCTTGCAAAGTAACTGTCCCCAAATCCAATACATTCGTTGCCAGCCCGGTACTATACAGATTCAGGTTTTCTTTCAGTTTATGGTTGTTCAGGTACAAATCTATACAACCATAATCCGGTGCTACCGTAAAAGCTATTTTCAACCGATAATTGCCTCCCTTGTCGACTTTAAAGCCTAAGGAAGCTTTATCGCCTTCCTTTGCTTCAGCCCAAAAGAACTGGGCACCGTTACTCCAGTTCATGGCAGGTATACTTTGCGATCTTTCAATTCCTCCGGTCAGCCGAATATCCAAATATTCGCCTTCCACCTTCCTTCCGGCAACGGCTACATTGCTCACCAGATCATTCTTATGCTTTGCAATATCCGCAGATGCTTTAGCAGCTTCCGCCTTGCGGTTGGATTCTCCACCGGGCAGCATATACCAGAAAGTAGTAGGAGCATAGTTGATGACCGTACTGCCCCAATGCCATATCTCCATGTCAAACGTCAATGCCTTGCTGAAAGGAATGGCATCCAACCCGCGATAGCGCACATTGGAGGCGTGCCCACACTGAGTGGAGCCTGTTCCATCCGGCTCGGCAATAAACGGATGGCTGAAAGCATTGTGCATGCACCAGGCATAACCGTAATAGTCTTCCGTACCGGTGCCGAAGTGCGAAGGAAATTCCTCACCGTTCACATACTCTTTTTCATCACCTTCGCTCCACCTGGCTGCCATGGAGTTGAACTAGGTTACCCCATCGCCCTCATATA
>ENA-ORKQ01000022-ORKQ01000022.1-human-gut-metagenome-genome-assembly--contig:-NODE-22-length-36452-cov-6.11603_pt1 | contig 36452 bp, 26 predicted proteins | sample MGYA00243060_ERZ508809 | MGnify/ENA primary metagenome ERZ508809 (study PRJEB26277, sample SAMN04329829) | human gut metagenome | biome: human-associated habitat | host: Homo sapiens | place: USA... | reverse complement strand
GTATCATCCGGTTCTACTATCGTCAGTTTCGGATGTTGCATCAGGAACTCTCGGCATTGTGCCAAGGCAACGGGGTGGGAGTTTACTTCGGTCAATGTATTCCAGTCATCGTCGGGCAGACACATGAAACTGTGCTTGATGCGTAGTTTGTGTTCTCCGATAATGGTCATTCCACTTTCGCGCAGCAACTCATAGTTATGCAACAAGCTTCCTGCAATGGTGTTCTCGATAGCAAGCATACCAATGACATTGCTATCCTGTTTCATATTCGAAAAGATTTCTTCGAATGTGGAGCAGCAGATTAGTTCGATTTCTTCACCTGGGAAGAATTTGTGGGCGGCTATGTCATGATATGAGTCCGGTACACCTTGTATTGCTATCTTTTTCATTCTCTATTGTATTATAAAAAAATCCCGCTTCTGCCGGAAGCGGGATTTCGTTGTTATTATCACATTGATTTATTCGTTGTTTAACGTATACATACAAATTCCCGCTTCACTTTGTTGCTAAAGTAAAAGTAATAAAAGAAGAAAAAGTATGTATTGTATAATGCTTTCATTTTGTTCTTATTGTTATTGAATACGCTGCAAAAGTAATATATTTCTAGCAAAAACAAATAAATAAGAAGTTTTTTTTCAATTTTTTTTTTAGACAGTGCCTGTTTGGCTCCTGCTTTCCATAATTCCCGGCATCTGTTGTAAAGCCCAATCTACTAATCCTTCTATATGTGGTATTAAGCTTTTCCCTCTTTCTGTCAGTTCATATTCTACTCGTGGCGGAACTTCGGCATATACTCTCCGGCTCACTAGTCCGTCAGTTTCCAGTGTGCGCAGGGTTACAGTCAGCATGCGTTGTGAGATATCGGCTATTGTCTTATGAATATCGCAAAATCGCATGGTTCCGTTAGCATTTAATGTGATAAGAACTAGCATAGACCACTTATCACCAAGCCTGCACAATACATTCCGTACAGGACAATTATCATCCGGATGAAAATTTTTCATTTTTTAATATTTCCTATTTCCTTGTCGTTCAACAATGGTTACCTCTATGTAAGTTCCTTATCTACAGGTGCCTTCTTGTTTTTTGGAAGAAGGATACTTATATTTGTATCACAAAAGTAATAAACTTACTAAAGATAACTATTGTTTTACTAGATAAATTTATTGTTTCACTTATAATTAGTTAAGATTATGGCAAAGAAAGTAGCTGTTTTAGCAGTAAATCCGGTGAACGGATTCGGTTTGTTCCAATATTTGGAAGCGTTTTTTGAAAATGCTATATCCTATAAGGTGTATGCAGTGGCGGAAACAAAGGAAATTAAAACAAACTCGGGTATTGAATTGGTGGCCGATGATGTGATTGCAAATCTTATAGGGCATGAGGATGATTTTGATGCTTTGGTTTTTGCCTGTGGGGATGCGGTTCCTGTATTCGCTCAAAATGCGGATAAGCCTTATAATGTGGACTTGATGTCGGTCTTGAAAGCATTTGCTGGGAAAGGAAAGATCCTGATAGGTCATTGTGCTGCAGGCCTGTTGTTTGATTTTGCTGGAATTACAGAGGGAAAGAGATTAGCTGTGCATCCTTTGGCAAAACCGGCTGTAAGTAAAGGGATGGCTACTGATGAAAAATCGGTTGTTGATGGTAATTTTTATACAGCACAAAGTGAAAACTTTGTTTGGACAATGATGCCTCAGGTAATTGAAGCCTTGAAAAAATAAGGGAATTAATGTCGCCCAATGTAGAAATTTCCTATATTTGGGCGACAATTCCTAAAAATAGAAACAATGAGATACAATTTTGATAAAGTGATAGATCGCAGCGGTACGTCTGCTGAGAAAGTAGAAGGGCTGAAGCATATTTGGGGACGTACGGATTTGATTCCTTTATGGGTGGCTGATATGGATTTTGCCACAGCTCCTTTTGTAACAGATGCTATCCGTAAACGTTGCGAAAATGAAGTTCTAGGGTATACAGGTAAACCAGATAGCTATTATAATGCGATTATAAACTGGGTAAAACAGCGTTATGATCTGGTTGTGGCCAAGGAAATGATAAATTTTGTTCCCGGCATTGTACCAGGTATCGGTATGGCTATGAATTGTTTTACTCAGAAAGGGGATAAGGTAATGATTCAACCTCCTGTTTATCATCCTTTTGCATGGGTTACTACTCGTAATGAGCGCACTTTGGTTACCAATCCGTTAAAATGGGAAAACGGCATGTATCGTATGGATTTGGATACTTTTCGTGAACAGATTAAAGGTTGTAAGCTGTTTATTTTATGTAATCCTCATAATCCGGGTGGCGTTGTGTGGACTGAAGCAGAGTTACGAGCGATAGCTGATATCTGTTATGATGAGAAAGTATTGGTCTTCTCGGATGAAATTCATGCGGATTTGACTTTACCTCCTCATACACATCGTCCTTTTGCTACTGTCAGTGAAAAGGCTCGAATGAACTCTGTTACTTTTATGTCTCCTAGCAAGGCTTTTAATATGCCGGGACTATCTGCCTCACATGCTCTTATTTTTAATGAAGATTTGCGTAAACGTTTCCGTATCTATATGGATGCCGGTGAGTTGGATATGGGACATGTCTTTGCTTTTCTTTCTGTTGAGGCTGCTTATAGTCATGGTACGGAATGGCTTGACCAATGTTTGGCATATATACAAGGAAATATAGATTTTGTAGACGATTTTTTGAAAAATCATGCACCTAAAATCAAGGCCATTCGTCCGGGGGCTTCTTATTTAGTTTGGCTGGATTGCCGTGAACTGAAGTTGAGCCAGAAAGATTTGAATGAATTCTTTGTAGATAAAGCGCATTTGGCATTGAATGACGGGGAGATGTTTGGTAAGGAAGGTATTGGCTTTATGCGTTTAAATGTGGCAAGTCCGCGTTGTATCATCGAAAAGGCGATGAAACAACTGGCGGATGCTTATCAACTATATATAAAGTGATTATTTTAAGTATTGCGTCTTGAAAATATTCACGCATAAAATGAAGATGGATAACAATAACGGTCCGAATATGACACCCATGAATCCGAATAAAGAAAGTCCGATGACTACTCCAAAAATGGTGATGAGTGGATGGGTGTCTGCCATCTTCTTTTGCAGAATAAAACGGATGAGATTATCAATGTTTGTTACAATTAATCCACAATAAAGAAGTAATCCGATGGCATGTGTCCAATCTCCTGAAAGAGCAAGATAGGCAGCTAGCGGGAACCATACCAATGCTGTTCCTACAATAGGAATGAAGGTTGCAAAGCAGGTCAGGAAGCCAAACAATAGCGCGCTGGGTACATCAAATAAATAGTAACCTAATGTAGCTATTCCTCCTTGAATGACTGCTAGTAAGGGAATACCTATCGCATTACTCCTTACAATCATATTAATTTCTTTCAGTACATTTTTTTTGTTTGTATCGCTGAAAGGAAGTAACTCATAGATATATTTTTCCATTTGAATTCCGCCAATTAGCATGAAATAGAGAACAAAGACCAATACGAAAGCATTAACGGCAAAGCTACTGATACTTCCCATCAGAAACTGTCCGATGGCAGGAAGAATTGAGGCTATGGATGAAATGTTTTCCGCATTTAGTAAGTCATATCCCGTCTTGGTATGGAGCCAATCGGCAAGATTGGTTACCGTATGGATAAAACCTGTCGTATCTACGTTTACCGTCTGTAATTTATTGATCAATAACCATACGGCCAATGATAAAGGTACAAGAAAGCACATAATAGCTTCTATCAAGAGTAAAATGGCTGTAATGCTTTTTTTGAAATGCTTTTCTTGGGTAAGATAAAACATTTGTTTTCTTACCATAATGTAAATGGTGCATGCTCCTAAAATACCTCCCATGAAAGGAGACATTTTTATAAATAAAATAAGTCCTAATCCCAGTATAATGGTGATAAGGGAGTATTTCCAATATTGTTCTTTTACGCTCATGTGTTTTTTGCTTATTTTGTATATAAATAAACAATAAAACGAATTGAAATGTTCCGCTTTTAAAACGGAACATTCTTAGTCATGTTTTCATAATTATTGTATTGACCGCTAATATTAATTTCATTTTCAGGAGCCAGTTCTATTGCTTTCTTCATATCTTCCACAGATCCGTCTTTGTCTCCTTTAAGTAATTTGATACGTCCTCGTTCATGATATGCTTTGGCAAAGTTTGGATTGATTTCAATGGCTTCTTCATATATAGCCAATGCTTTGTCAAAATCTTTGTTAGCCAGATATAGTTCGCCTGACAGGATATAGGCCTTTTCATTGAACGGATTGAGTGACAATACTTGATTAAAACATTCTTGTGCTTGTTCCGGTTCATTGGTGGCGGCTAGAATTTCTCCTTTCAAGAGCAAGGCTTGTTCGTCGTCGGGATTGAGGCTGAGTAACTTTTGTATATCTTCAGCAGCATCTTTTGCTTGTTTCATTTTCCAAAGTACTTCAGCGCGTAGCTGGTATGCTTCGGTATAATCTTCTTTCAATACGATAGCTTTAGTCAGCATGGCAATGGCAGTGATATCATCTTTCATGCCGATAGCTGCTTTTGCTGTCAAATAGAAAGATAGGGGGTTCTTATTATCTAAAACCAAAGCTTTTTGGCAGGCATCTTTCATATTTTCGTAATCTTCCTGCATATAGCAGATGCCAGCTAGTGAAAGGAAGGTGTTTACTTGTTCAGGATCTTTTGTAGCCATGCGGTCAAGTGTGATACGGGCGTCATCTAGTCGGTTCGCCTGTGTATAAGCTGTGGCTAGCAGGCTGAGAGTTTCTAATTCATCGTTTATGGCAACAGCCTCTTCAAAACATTTAATTGCATAAGGTAGTTTACCCATACGTTGGGCGCGGATGCCATCGTATTTTAAAATCTCGAAGTTCTTTTTATCATTTTTCTCTTTTTCGGTTTCGGGGATGTTGTTTCCGCCGAATAAGGATTTAAATAAGCCCATAATTTATAGTTGTTTTATTTGTCTATTGTTATAATAAATCGTCTGAGGTAAATTTCTTGTTCCTGATGCTGCATGTTGGTAAAACGTACTGCCTTTATTGGTTTCTGTTGTAAACTGGCAGTCAGTAGGTTCTTTTCTTGTGTAAAGTTTACTTTACTCCAATCTTTTCCATTTGCAGATATCTCAAGGCTTCCCCAAGTTGCGATTTCCGGTTTCCCGAAATCTATCTCTATATTTTCTCCGGGATAAACTTGATCCAGTTCGATAGTCAATGAACCATTACCGGGCCATTTGATAACTTCCAGCGCCGGAGAAATCTGAATGCGGTTTATCTTTACCTGTAAAGGTAAGTTCTTTATCTGACTGATATCGCTTATTAGTTTATGCGGCATATAGTCGGTTTCAGCATTCAGCAGTGTACTATATTTTTGGTTATAGCATTGCGTGACGGTGGCGAAAGTTTGATCAATCAATGGCTTGATTACCCTTCCTGCTGTCTTTATACCCGGCTGGTAAGGGTTTTGGTTGTATGTCTGGTCAATTTGAAACATTTGTTGTTGCAAGGCTTTCACGTGCTTGTATTTACGCATAAATAAAGATTGGTCATTTTTGTCGTATGCTTTGACCATTGCCAATACTTCATTTCCGGTTTCTCCCAATAGTTTGAATTGATAAAGCCAAGGCATGATTTCTACTATAATCGGATTTTTATCAGCATGGGCGACTAAAATATCACTTGATTCAATCATCTGGCTGAAGGTTTCTTGTAGAATAGAGAAATCTTTTTCAGTGTAAGTTTTATTTTTTATGTAACTTTCAGTAAAGCTTTGCGCTGTAGGTTGGAGATTTACAGATTCCTCTCGGCGATATTTATGTCCATTGGGACCCAAGTCCGAATTGTGGGCAGCAAAGAATTCCAATTCAGTGGCTGCATCGGGCAAAATGTTCATAATAGCATCTTTCCAAGTTTTTTCACTGTTATATTTTGGGGGATTCCAAGCGTATGAGGCTACACTATAAATAGCTATTTTAGAAGCCTCGGCATGTTCCATCGGATTAGTTACAAAGCCAGACATCTGATGGGCTATTTGAGTATCGTTTCCATATACTGGTCCCATGAGCAGATGATCTCTAACGTAATCGGAAACAGGAAAGTTCCACCATATATATGCCGGACGTTTAATCCGGTCGTTTATCCATTGAATACCATCTTGGGTAATATCGGAAATAACTCGGTCTCCTGTCCACATAATTTGTATGGATGGATTCAGTTTGTCTCCTAAAGTCGTAAGATATCCTTTAGCAGGGTCGGACCAACTTTTATTGTATTCCGTGGGACACATGATAAGGGGAGTTACATCTGGTTTTACTTTTACAAAATGTTCATCTATGTAGTTCAGCAGTTCTGCTTGTTTCACAGGGTTAGTACCTTCTCCTGAAATATCATCAAAGAAGACGGCAAAAGAACGGACACCGAGATGATACATCTTTTCAAATTTTGCCAATAATAGTTTACGGTCTTCCTTATTCCATTTGATGGCATGCCCTGGATGGATGGCCCAAACAAAATCTATTTCGTTTTCTTGGGCTACTTTTACTAATTCCTGTAATTGTTTTGCTTCTTTTTCGGGGTAAGGCAAGCGCCAGTTGGGAGAACTATGGTAAGGATCATCTTTAGGACCGTATATATAGGTGTTCATTTTGTTTTCACCATAAAATTGAAGTTGGCGAAGACGGGCATTATGGCTCCAGGGAGTCCCGTAAAATCCTTCTACGACACCACGGTAGCATATGGCCGGATAGTCTTGTATCTCTATTATCGGTAATTGGTTATCTTTGAGCAATTGTTTTAAGGTTTGCAAGGCATAGTAGGTTCCACGTTCATCGTTCCCTGCCAGAATTATTTCCTTATTATTGATGGATAGATAATAACCTTCCTTTTGGTTGGGGATTTGACGAGTAAACTTGCGGATAGACTTGTCTCCTTTTTCTCCAATATAAATGCGCAAACCGGTATTGGCCGGGTGTTTTCCACCTAATAAATCTTTTAATTCTTGTACGGCATATGGATTAGCTTCAGTTTCTCCCAAGAGCTGGTAAGTTTCAGGTAAATTGATTTGTCCGCCTTGTTTGGAAACTTGTTGAGGGATGGGCTGTACATCTATGTTTTGGGCAAAGATAGTACAACCGGTAAAAAGACAAATGATTGCCAGATGCATTTTTTTCATATTCTGTTGGGGTAAAAGGTTAATAAATCAATGGCAAAGATACGATTTATACAGAAAGAATTCCATTTTTTAATTGTATTATTTCTTCGGAAAGTAGGTAGGAGAGTACCTTTTCCGCTTTTTCACGATTGCTATTCAATTGGTTCAGTAGTTCTGAAACAGGCATGGCGTTTGCCTGTAATAGCTGTTTGATTTGTTTTTCCAATTCTTGAAATTCCCCCTGTTTTATTCCTGAATGATGTTTGTTAAGGCATACATCACATTGTCCGCAGTTGTGTTCGTTCTTTTCTCCAAAATATCTGAGTAGCATTCGGCTACGACATTTATCATCGGCTGTGGCATATTCTATCATAGCCTTGATTCGGGTGGTATAGCTTTTTTTTCGGTCTTCGTATATTTCCCGAGTTAGGACAAGGCGATTCTTTTCTTGCCGTTCACGGGTATATATAATATAAGGTGTCTTTTTCCGTGGAATGTAATGTATGATATGTCTACGAGTTAGCGTCAGTAGAATTTCATAGATTCGTTGGCGGGTTAATCCGGAACGGATTACTAAGGAATCTTCGTTAATATAGGCATAATCAGTAAATAATCCTGTATAAGAACGCAAGATGATGTTTATCAGTTTCTCTGTATCTGTATCATTCTCGTGTAGTTTATAGAGTTCGTCGCGTTTCATAGTGAAAAGAATACGTGAAGCATTATCTTGCTCGTCCGTATATTCTAAATATCCGGCACGGGTCAGAATCTTTAAAGCGCTGTCTGCTTGTACGGGGAAATGTTTGAAGTTACGACAGAATTCATCCAAGTTAAAAGCAAAGGTGCAACCTATACCGTCTCCCATGGCCATTTGAAAATAGTAGTTGATATCTTCGTACACTTTTCGGATATAATCCTTGTCGGGAAATGTATCACTGATACGTTTGTTGAGAGTGGTTTTATCACTTTGGGCGTATAGCAGAACAGCATATGCTTTCTGCCCGTCACGCCCTGCTCGTCCGGCTTCTTGAAAATAGGCTTCAGGAGAATCAGGCATATCTATGTGGATAACGATACGTACATCTGGCTTGTCGATACCCATGCCGAAAGCGTTGGTTGCTACCATAGTACGGCTTTCTCCGGTGAGCCAGCTTTTTTGACGTTGATCTTTTACATCATTATTCAAACCGGCATGATAGAAAGTGGCAGTTATGCCGTTATTGACCAGTAGTTCGGCAATTTCACGTGTGCGTTTCCGGTTGCGGGTATAGACAATGGCGCAGCCGGGCACACTATTTAAAATATGTAATAGCTCTTCCTGTTTATTTTCTGTAGGACGTACAATATAAGCCAAGTTTTTTCTTTCGAAACTCATTCGGAAAACCTGACTGTTTTTTTTAAAGTTTAGTTTTGTTTGAATATCTGTTACTACTTCCGGAGTGGCAGTTGCTGTCAGTGCCAATATAGGTATGTCAGGAAGGAGTTCTCGAATTTCTGCAATTTTCAGATAAGCAGGGCGGAAATCATATCCCCATTGAGATATACAGTGTGACTCATCTACTGTGATCATACTTACCTTCATGTTCCGTAGTTTGTTACGGAATATTTCAGTATCCAGTCTTTCCGGAGAAATATAAAGGAATTTATAGTCGCCGAAGATACAGTTTTCCAATGCAACGATGATCTCTTCGCGCGTCATGCCTGAATAAATTGCTAAAGCTTTGATACCCCGGCCGCGTAAATTGCGTACTTGGTCCTTCATTAGGGCAATATGAGGTGTGATAACTAACCATAATCCGGGTTGAGCTAAAGCTGGTACTTGGAAGGTAATGGATTTGCCACCACCGGTAGGCATCAATCCTAGCGTGTCGTGACCGTTGCCTATACTTTCAATGATTTCTTTCTGTATGCCTCGAAAGTTATCATATCCCCAATATTGTTTTAGAATTTCTTTATAGGTCATTGGAAGGAGAATAAGAAAATTATGTCAAAACCCCAATGACTTGTCATCTTATTATTCTGATAAGTATCTGATAACGTCATTAAAGTTTAGACATATTTCAAAGATATATTTTTACCTTTATTCCTCACTGTGTTTTATATCTTCTATTTGCAATTGTACTTCATCACGCTTGTGCGTATCCTCTTCAATGGTATAACAAATATCAAAAGAACGTTTGGTCTTAATATAGCGTGCTTGTGAACTTTGTCCGAAAGCGATGCCATTCATCACATTGTTTGATTTATTGTCTACCAATTCCAACTTGATATGCTCCTGATCACGACCTACTACTTTGCTGGTACCATAATCATATACATTATGTGTACAAAAGATAGGTTTGTGGTTGTCTGGTCCGAAGGGATTGAACTTTTTCAGGTCGGCATGGAACTTCGGAGTGATATCCCGGAAGTCAATTTCTGCATCAATATCTATTACAGCACTAGTCTGTTCCGGCAAAATATGTTCTGTGACATAGGTCTCAAAACGGCGGGTGAATTCTTCCACATTTTCCACTTTCATGGATAGTCCTGCAGCGTAAGTGTGTCCTCCAAAATTTTCCAACAAGTCACGACAATATTCGATAGCTTTGTAAACATCGAAACCTGATACGGAACGGGCAGAACCAGTTGCTAGATTATCTGTACGGGTTAATACAACTGCCGGGCGATAATAAATCTCTGTAAGGCGTGAAGCTACGATACCGATAACACCTTTGTGCCACGCTTCATTATAAATGACAATGGAACGCCGGTCTGCTAGTCCTTCCAAGTGGTCTACAATTTGGTTGGCCTCTTCGGTCATGGTCTTATCCAGATCTTTACGGGTTTCATTGTATTGGTTGATTTGGTTGGCTTTCTCTAATGCTGCCGAGAAGTCCTTTTCTATGAGCAATTCCACCGCTTCTTTTCCGTTCTGTATACGTCCGGATGCGTTGATGCGCGGACCTATCTTGAATACGATATCACCTACGGTAATTTCTTTTTCTGATAATCCGCATACATCAATAATAGCTTTCAGACCTACACTGGGATTGGAGTTCAACTGCTTTAAACCATGATGTGTCAGCACTCGGTTCTCTCCCATGATAGGTACGATGTCTGATGCTACACTGACAGCAACCAAATCTAATAAAGGAGTTAGTTGATGAAATTCAATGCCATTATTCAAAGCGAAAGCCTGCATGAATTTGAAGCCTACACCACACCCTGAAAGATGACCGTAAGGATACGTATTGTCTGCCCGTTTGGCAGTCAGAATAGCTACGGCTGGTGGCAATATATCATCAGGTACATGGTGGTCGCAGATGATGAAATCGATACCTTTTTCTTTTGCATAAGCAATTTCCTCTACGGCTTTAATACCGCAATCTAACACAATAATAAGTTTTACACCTGTTTCACAGGCATAATCCACTCCTTTTACTGATACTCCGTAGCCCTCATTATATCGGTCGGGAATATAGTAGTCAATGTTCGAATAGAAATGCTGGAGAAATTTGTATACCAATGCTACAGCTGTTGTACCGTCTACATCATAATCTCCATAAACCATGATACGTTCTTTCCTGCCCATAGCTTGATTGAGCCGTTCTACGGCAATGCTCATATCCTTCATCAGGAATGGGTCGTGTAGCTCGTTAAGCTGGGGACGGAAAAATCTTTTAGCCTCTGCTGCTGAGGTTATACCTCTTTCCAGCAACAGCTTACAAAGAATCGGGCTGATCCCTGTTTCCTTTGCTAATGCTTTAGCTGCTTCTGTCTGTTCTTGGCTTGGAGGTTGATAATTCCATTTGTGATTCATTTTATATATTGTTTTTTCTTTTTTCTGCTCTCGGAGACGGGATGATACCATTTTCTAGTTATACTTACCCAATCAATCCGTAAAGTTAGGAAAAAACAAATAAAAAAACCGCTAATTCCATATATATTTTATGGAATTAGCGGTAAAGTATTGTATAGTAGCGGATTATTTGATGCCTAATTTTTTAGCAATTTCTTTAGGCAGTGCATTTTTATTGACTACGATATTCATGGTTTTGTAACGAACGAATGCTTTTGAGGCGTACCATAAGCCTTCGTATTTTCCAGCTTTTCCCCAAGAATTCTTTACCATATAATAGTCATTTCCTTCTTGGTCTTTAGCTATACCGTAAATCAACATGCCATGATCGTCGGTTGTTTCCCAATTGTCATATGCTTTCTGGCGTTCTTCTTGTGTACACCATTTCTGAGGTTGTGGTTTGGTGTTCAGTTTCTTTTCTTCCGGTTTCATTTTCAACCAATGAGCCATGTCTGACCCACTTAGTTCTTGCACTTTTTCCGTGTCGGGCATAACAGCTACGCCATCACGTGTAAAACCTTGTTCACTGACATCAGATCCCCATGCGATTGGATAGCCGTTATTAATGGCATTGTCAAAAACCTGCATGAATTCATCAATGGGAAGGTTGTATGATTGTCCCCAACGCCAGTTGTCTTGAATTTCAAGGACAAATGGTTCGTAGAACGGATGGTGGGTATACGAGGTTAATGAAATGTAATCATTTGGATTTAATCCTGTTGATTCGAAGAATGAATGGGGAGTGTATTCTTTTCCTTTATAAGTGAATTTTTCAGGGCATTTACCTAAATAGATATCATGAATAGCGGCAATGGCCTTTTTCCATAATGGATTATGGTTATTATCTGTTTGGAGTTTGCGTAATTTTCCTTTGGCTATTGCTGCTACTACAGCATCCGATACGGCTGTAAGTTCTGTATGGTTACTTAGTGTATCACCATACATGACTCCCGGACGCATAACTTCTTCGGGCACCAGACCAAATTTTTTCATTCCATAGATAACGTCATAGAATGATCCTCCTTGGGAAAAAGATACATCTCCATGAGTACGTACGGCGGCATCAGCTCGATCCAAATAAGTTTGGTGTACGATGTACATTTCAGAAAAGTCGTATTCTCCTTTTCCCATACGAAGTAATTCTGATTCTAGAAAGGCCATACTGGAATAGCACCAGCAAGTACCGGCACGGCTTTGGTTCTTGACAGAAGTAATAGGCAGTTCTTTTACTGTAGTGAATACAAACCCTTCTTCCTTTGGCTCTTCTTTTTGTGCATCTTGTGCAAAGAGGCTTATACTGCATAAACCTAATGCTGCTAATAATGTAAATCTTTTCATTTTAGAAATAAAAGTTTTGTTTGTTATGTTACTCATTCATAATAGTTTCTACTTCTTCGATAGTGATAGGGATGCGTTTCTCGCCAGTGAAACGGGAGCCTTCCGAAGTAATCAAAATATCATCTTCCAAGCGGATGCCTCCAAAATCTTTGAATTTTTCAATAGCATCAAAGTTCAGGAAGTCTGTATGCATTTTCTCTGCTTTCCATTTGTCAATCAATGCTGGAATAAAATAACAACCCGGTTCATCAGTAATTACAAAGCCTTTCTGTAAGCGACGTCCCATGCGTAGAGAGGCTAGCCCGAACTGGGAAGAAGGACGGATTTCATCGTCATATCCTACGTAAATTTGTCCTAGGTCTTCCATGTCATGTACATCCAATCCCATCATATGACCTAATCCATGAGGCAGGAATAAAGCATGTGCACCAGCGGCAACAGCTTCTTCCACGTCGCCCTTCATGAGTCCCAGGTCTTTTAATCCTTGAACTAGCACTTTGCAGACTTCTAAGTGTACAGACATATAGGTTATACCTGGACGAGTAATTTCCAATGCTTTATCATGGCAAGCCAATACAATATTATACACATCTTTTTGCCGTCCTTCAAATTTGCCTCCCACAGGTACGGTACGTGTATGGTCTGAACAATAATTTGTGACTCTTTCAGCTCCGGCATCTGTTAGCATCATGCGCCCTGGCTCTAAGATATGGCTATGGTCATGGTTATGTAATGTCTCCCCATGTTGAGTCAGGATAGTGGCAAATGAAGTCATGCTTCCATAAGAAGCGGCGATGCCATCCAGTACTCCGGCGATATATTGTTCCTTTATTCCTGGTTTACATAGACGCATGGCGGTTGTGTGCATTTCATAACCAATATTACATGCCAAGTCGATTTCTGCTATTTCGCAAGCTTCTTTTACAGAACGTAAATCAACTACAGCTTTTATCAATTCTACAGAAGCATATTTCTTTACTATAGCCGCACGGATACCGGTTAAGTCTTCTAAGAGCATCATATTATCGAATCGGTAGGGAGGAAGGAAATGTACTTTTCTCCCTTGTGTGATAGCTTTTTTTACCACTTCTTTTAGCTGGGGGAAAGGAAAACTTTTCTGAATACCTACTTGTGCAGCCAATTCTTTCACACTGGGTTGGGGCCCCATCCAGATAATGTCGTCCATATCTACATCATTTCCGAAGAAATAATCTTCTCCTGCTTCTATATCTATTACACCTGCATATCCGGGGTGAGAATGACCGAAGAAGTAGAGGAATGAACTGTCCTGACGGAATTTATATGTGTTATCCGGATAGTTTGCCGGAGCTTCATTATTACCTAGTATAAGGATAATACCATTTTGCACTTTATTTCTAAGTGCCTGACGGCGTCTTTGATAAGTTGCGGAATCAAACATGGTTAACTTTATTTTAATTGAATATTTATTGAACTGTGTTGCAAATGTAATAATTATAATCTTAAAAGTACTATTTGCTTATTTGATTTTTTAATCGATTTCGGCTTTATTTTTATCATTTGTCAATCTTGCTTTTCTAATTTCACAGGTTTCTCTTATATTTCCTTGATAAGTTGCCATTCAGTAATTTATCAATGAAGGAGAATTTGATTGATTTTTATGATGGAATGCAATTATTTAATAAATATAAAAGATACGGCTAAATACTTTGAAAAGGTTAACTTTGCACTGAACTCTTTCAAGGATAGATTTGTTCCTCAACATTGATTATGAAAATAGATGATAAAACAGGACTGGTACTGGAAGGCGGAGGTATGCGCGGAGTTTTTACCTGCGGGGTATTAGACTATATGATGGATAAGAAGGTTTGGTTTCCGTATGGGGTAGGAGTTTCTGCCGGAGCGTGCAATGGTCTTTCATATATGTCTCGCCAGCGTGGTAGAGCTAAGTTTAGTAATATTGATTTATTGGAGAAATATCATTATATCGGCATAAAGCATTTATGGCGTAAGCACAGTATTCTTGATCAGGAATTGCTTTATGAACATTTTCCTAAGGAAATTCTTCCTTATGATTATAAAACATATGCTGAAAATTCTGCTCGTTTTGAAATGGTGACTACTAATTGCATTACGGGTAGGGCGTGTTATTTGGAAGAGAAACATGATCCTCGACGTATTATTGCCATAGCTAAGGCGTCCAGCAGTCTTCCTTATGTTTGTCCTATAGCTTATGTAGATGGTGAGCCGATGCTTGATGGGGGAATTGTGGATTCTATTCCTGTGTTGCGTGCTATTGAACAAGGATATGATAAAAATGTAGTGGTACTTACCCGTAATCGGGGATATCGCAAAAAAGGAAAGGATATGAAAATTCCTCATTTTATCTATAAAAAATACCCTCGTTTGCGCGTGGTTTTAAGTAAACGTTGCCGTATTTACAACGAACAGCTTGATTTAGTAGAGCAATTGGAAGACAAGGGCAGGATTGTGGTAATTCGTCCTGAAAAGCCGATGGAAGTGGATCGTATTGAAACAGATATAAAGAAACTGACCGATTTATATGAGGAAGGGTATGTCTGTGCAAAAAAAATGTTTGAAGAAAAACAAATACTTCAAAAATAAATTTTTGGCCAAGAATGTTTTTATAAATGGGGATATTGGAGGAATGGGGGATCATTCTTGTTATATGGGGTGGAACTTCATCTGCCCCATATAACAAGAATGAATGCTCTTTCCTTTTGGAAAGAAAGATAATATATTAGTAATATAAATGTGACGGTACAGTTAATACTTGCTCGGTATAAACTTGCTCGACAGTCGGATAATCTATAGTGAATGTCTTTTTTAAATCTTCAAAAAAAGCCATGAGGACTATGGGGGAAGTCCTGGAAGAAGGTATATATTCGGAAATTATAAATGTTCTTTTGGGCTGTTCTGGAAGAGTTAAATCAAATGAGATGAGATGTTTTGTCCCCCATTGTTCATTTTCTATTTCATTGGACTTTCTTTCAAAACTACCTTCTATAGCTTTGTCTCCAAACTTTTCTTGATAAACCAGTACTTTGCCTCTTGCTATTTCTGCATCCGTATAGATAAATTTGTATCCTCCTCCTGTTTTTACTGGTATTGTAGCTAATGCTTTTTCTTTAATTGTTTGTTTTTCAGAGTCTTTTAAATCTCCTGTAAGAAATATATCCTGTTTGCTTACAATGTAATTATCGGTGTAATAGTCTACTATTACATGAATGTCAAGTGTGTTTCCTGATTGATCTTTTACAGTAATAATTGCTTCACCTAATGCTAATGCTTTTATGGATATGTCACAAGAAGAAATCATTTTAGTTTCTATAATTTCCGGTTTATCGCAGCTTATTTCATAATTCCCGTCTCCTCCTTGCAAGGGAAAAGAGTATGTCTGATTATTAGGATAGTTTAATTTTATATTTGCTGTTTCTCTATTTTTTAAGGAGATGGGAGCAAGTTCATCATTGCTGCACGATGAAATTACTAAAGAGCAAAGGAAAATAAGCACTGTGGCTAGCATACTGTTAAGTCTCATAGTTTGATCTTATTTTATGTTCTACATAGTTTAAATGAGAGATTAGATGATTTACTGCTTGGCAATTAGAAATTTATTTTTTCTTGAATTTGTCCAGTCTGTGGATAAAATATGAGAATGTAAAATGAAAAATCCCTCTTTCTTCTAAAGAAAAAGAGGGATTATAGTTGAGTTTCTAGTTTCTGATTTTTATTTGGCAAAACTTACGGCACGTGTTTCGCGGATGACTGTAATCTTCACTTGTCCCGGATAAGTCATTTCGTCTTGAATCTTCTTCGCAATTTCACCGGATAAACTTTCAGTTTGTTTGTCGTCAATCTTGTCGGCACCTACAATCACACGTAATTCGCGGCCAGCTTGGATGGCATAAGTTTTTGTTACCCCTGGATAAGACATAGCTAATTGTTCTAGATCATTCAAACGCTTGATATAAGCTTCTACAATTTCATGACGAGCGCCTGGACGTGCGCCTGAAATGGCATCGCATACCTGTACGATAGGAGCCAGCAGGCTAGTCATTTCTGTTTCGTCATGGTGAGCACCGATAGCGTTACAGATATCTGGTTTCTCTTTATATTTTTCGGCTATCTTCATGCCTAACAATGCGTGCGGCAATTCTGGTTCTTCATCAGGTACTTTACCTATATCATGCAGTAATCCAGCACGTTTTGCTTTTTTAGGATTCAAACCTAATTCAGAAGCCATCACAGCGCAAAGATTGGCTGTTTCACGAGCGTGTTGTAGAAGATTCTGACCGTATGAGGAACGATATTTCATCTTACCGATAATGCGGATTAATTCAGGGTGTAGGCCATGAATACCTAAATCAATAGTGGTACGTTTACCAGTCTCAATAATTTCTTCTTCTACCTGTTTGCGTACTTTAGCTACCACTTCTTCAATGCGTGCCGGGTGGATACGTCCATCAGTAACCAGTTGGTGTAATGCTAAGCGGGCAATTTCGCGGCGTACAGGGTCAAACGCTGAAAGTACAATAGCCTCGGGAGTGTCATCTACAACAATTTCGACGCCGGTTGCTGCTTCTAAAGCTCGGATGTTACGCCCTTCACGACCGATGATGCGTCCTTTTATTTCGTCCGATTCAATATGGAATACGGTTACAGAGTTTTCGATAGCAGTTTCTGTGGCTACTCGTTGGATAGACTGGATAACGATACGTTTAGCTTCTTTATTAGCTGTCAACTTGGCGTCGTCCATAATGTCGTTAATATAGGAAGCAGCCTGTGTTTTCGCTTCTTCTTTCAAAGATTCAATCAGGCGTTCTTTGGCCTCCTCGGCAGAAAGACCGGAAAGAGCTTCCAGTTTTTCACGTTCTTGCATTTGTAATTTATCCAGTTCATCCTTTTTCTTGTCTATGATGACAATTTGAGCTTCTAGATTTTCTTTGATAGCTTCCGCTTCTGTACGTTTGCGTTGGACCTCTTCCTGTTTTTGGTTCAACATCAGTTCGCGTTGTTTTAGTTTATTTTCGGCCTGCTGAATCTTTTGGTTGCGTAAGGCGACTTCTTTTTCCAGATCAGCTTTTTTGTTCAGGAATTTTTCTTTTACTTCCAAAAGCTTGTTTTTTTTAATTACTTCAGCTTCCGTCTGTGCTTCTTTGATGATGATGTCATACTTAGATTTCAGGCCATATCTGAAAAGCATGTATGATAGGCCACCACCTACAGCGAAACACACAATTGCTATTATTACCGTTGTTATCATTGTTATTAATTTATATATAAATAAAAAACGCACAATCTATCTGTTAAGAACCCTTCTCTTGACAGTATAGCTGTGCGTGAATATCCTTATTAATTCTAAACTATTACTCTCTGTTACTGATCTGTTTTTCAAGTTCTTTGGTTAGCTCCTGTAATTTTTCCTGATAAGGCGCAGTATCATTCCTGTCTTTCATAGAAATATTTTCGAAAGCCAACTCCAGTGCAGCCATTGCCCAATGCCTTGCGGGGCTGAAATCGGGGTAATAACTACGGTATTTGTTTAGTTTATTGTCAATCTGTTTGGCAGCGTCCCTGTATAACTGTTCATCTTCACGACGAATGGTCATCGGGTATCGTTCGTTGTCAATCAGTAGATGTATCTTCATCATATCGTCCATAATACTATCGTTTTATTGTTCAACTTCTTCTATTCGTTTAATAAAGCGATGCATTTGTCGACTTCACGCACAAGCCTTGACAACCGTTGTTTTGTATCATTGATATCTTTATCATGAATACTGATTGTCCTGGCCATTTTCAAATTGGTATACATTACTTCTAATTCTTTCCGGCTATTCTCCAATCGTCTCACCTCCTCGTTTTTTTCAGTGAGAAGTTGCTTTAACTTTGCATTTTCATGTTTCAATTCATCATGCAAATACATAAAATGCCTCAGTTTTGCCTCGAAAGTATTTAATAGCTTTTTGTCTTCTTCAGTCATTTTATACCAAAATTGTACACAAATATAAAGGATTGGGAGCAAACACGAAAATATTTCGTCCTAAATTTATCGTTTATCGTTTAAAAAACTTTTTTAACGTCTTTATTAGCTGTTTTTCCCGTGCTATTCGAATATGATCTTTTTACTATTACATATATCTGTTGAGGATTGTTTACTGTTTTAATGTTTTATAGGATACTATGTGCCAGGTGGTACTGATTGCAATAATCAGGAACAGGATTCTTGCCCAAATGTAGGGTAGTATCCAGATGGCGCAATAGCTTAGGGTAATCCATATTAATGATACGGAAACGATCTTGGCATGTAAAGGTATTGCTTTATGCTCGCGGAAATTGCGGATGTAGCTTCCTAAATATTTTTGTTGGATGAGCCAATAATACAAGCGTGGTGAACTGCGGAAATACATGGCAGCTGTCAGTAATAAAAAGGGGGTGGTAGGCAGTAAAGGAAGAAATATGCCGATAATGCCTAATATGAGTGAGGTCGTTCCTACAATGGTATATAGTATTTTCATAGATGCAAATATAGACCAAAAAACAAAAAAATGCTGTGTCCTTTTTATATTATTCTTTTTTATGGTGTATCTTTGCGTCCTGTAGCACCGAGGTGACATTAGGTGTGAGTTCTTTCTTATTATAATTAAATGCTATGTATACAGTAATTAAACGAATGGAAATTTCAGCTTCCCATAGCTTGAAGCTGTCGTATAGAAGTAAATGTGAGAATTTGCACGGTCACAATTGGATTATTACCGTTTATTGTCGTTCCGAGGTTTTGAACGAGGATGGTATGGTGGTGGATTTTACGCATATCAAGGAAACGGTGATGGGGCGTTTGGATCATCAGAATTTGTCTGAGGTTGTTTCTCTTAATCCTACAGCTGAAAATATTGCTCGCTGGGTATGTGAGCAAATTCCCACTTGTTTCAAGGTTGAAGTCCGCGAGTCAGAAGGAAATACCGTTATCTATGAGAAGGATTAATGAAATATTTTATAGTTTACAGGGGGAGGGATATCATACTGGGATACCTGCCGTTTTTGTACGTTTTTCCGGGTGCAATTTGAGATGTCCTTTTTGTGATACTCAGCATGAAGAGGGGACATTGATGAGTGATGAGGATATTGCAATGGAAGTGGCAAAATATTCGACTCAAGTAGTAATACTGACTGGTGGTGAGCCAGGATTGTGGATTGATGAAAAATTAGTTGATGCATTGCATCATGAAAGGAAGTATGTTTGTATTGAGACAAACGGCACTTGTCGGTTGCCTGAAAATATAGATTGGGTTACTTGTTCCCCTAAAGAAGGGGCGAAAATAAATCTAGATCGTATAGATGAGGTGAAAGTGGTTTATGTGGGGCAGGATGTTTCTGCTTATTTGGATTTGTCTGCTAGTCATTATTTTTTGCAACCTTGTTCTTGTGCTAATACGGAAGAAGTGATTGCTTACATTTTGCAACATCCTGAGTGGCGGTTGAGCTTACAAACTCATAAACTTTTGCAAATTCCTTAAGAAAATAGAAGATATAAAAAAGATTATTCGATGGTTTGGCATTGAATAATCTTTTTTGCACGGGAGGAGAGGCTCGAACTCCCGACACCCGGTTTTGGAGACCGGTGCTCTACCAACTGAGCTACTCCCGTGTTTGCGGCTGCAAAGATAGTGTAATATTTGGAATATACAAACCTATTTATGAAAAAATATTGCCCATTATTCGTTTAATAGACCTAATTCATTGAACATGATCCGGTAAATTGCTGATTTTTTTTCAATGGGCAACGGGTAGGCACGGCTGGACGAAGGCATTCTGTATAATCGCATTATCCGGTCTTCGAATTCAAAAGGTTCGCTGGTTCCTACAACGGGTTCTTTCACCTTTATTTGTTCACGAATAATATCCGTTGCTTTTTGTCCTGTGGTTACAATAGCCTTGCACATTGGAATCTGCTTCAGTAGCAAACTGATATCTGTCTGTTCTACAACTTCCAGAAATTTGTCTGAGGCATTGTCCTGTAAACGGCGAACAGCTGAAGCGGTATCATAAAGTGCGATACCTTTTTTATTTAAGAGATCAATAATACGTTCCTTGTCAAACACTTTTTTATCAGGATTCAGAAAGTGCTCTTTGTTTTGGAAAAATATTATTCCAAAAATACGCCACATATCATTTTGCAGATTGGGATAAAAGAATTCCATGCTCCATCGTTTCTTTTGTGGGGGAAAACTACCTAACATCAGCAGTTTGGCGTTAGCCGGTAAAAAAGGCTCTAATGGATGTTCTTCTATATTTAATAAGGATTTCATAAAATCTTTAATGATTATTCTTTTGGCTTTGGTTCTTTTTTAGCCAGTAATACGATGTTATACACATATTCCGTCATCCAGTTTTCAGAATATCCTAAGGCTTGTTTGTATTTACGAATGGCAACACAGGTCTTGTGCACGCTTTCGTCTTTCCAGTCGGTCTTGGTCATGATATCATGAATTGTTTTCTCGGTCATGTTACGTAACATTTTTTTCATTACGCTGGGCATACGGAATTTCCATTGCATCAAATTACCTATCAGCATCATCAAGTCATTGCTGAATCCTTGGAACATAAAAAGATAAGTCTTGACATCATTTACATTCTTGCAATTCTTTTTTATAGAACCGTCAATTTCTTTAAAGAAATCATCACTTAAACCATAAAGTTCTACTAACATCTTTTTGCAGCGTGATTTCTCAGCAATTCCCAACTTGTTGTTTTGGGTCGGTATTTTGAGTGTACGTTTGAAAACTGCCATATCTGGCAAAAAATTAATATTTGTGATACCTATATTGCAGGCCATTACAGACTGATAATATACACGGATCAGTGTCATGAAGTCTTCCATACCACCTACGTGGCTTGTTTCTTCTCCTTCTGTCTGTTTTTTACCAAATAATTTTGAAAATATGCTCATTGTGTTCTTAAATTATATTGTTTTCCTGTCTGCAAAGATAGCGATAAAAACTGAAACATTTTTGATTAAAATCCTTTTGTTTTACTATTTATCATTTTTATTGAATGGTTGATGCCGGGGTTTTGTTTTATTGCTTTGTGTTACCAGCATTCCAAATCATTTTCAATGTCTTTCATTCTGTCTTTGGTGAAAACTGGATTTTTGACCCCGTTGCGTTTTTGAATTCGGTAGTCTTCCAATAGACGGAATGCATATTTCCCTAGTAAAGTAATGGCTATCAAGTTACAGATAGTCATAAATCCCATTGCCATATCGGCCAGGCTCCATGCCAGGTCCAGACTGGCTAATGCCCCAAACATAACCATCCCCCCCACTGATATACGATAAATGGGGATAGCCCATTTCTGATGAGTTATGTAGCGTACATTGGCTTCACCGTAATAATAATTTCCCAAAATGCTGCTATAGGCGAAAAACAGAATTGCCACCGCTACATAAATAGTCCCAATGTTGCCTATTTCATTATTTAGTGCCATTTGAGTAAGTTTTATTCCATTGACTTCTTTAGTGGAGGCCCCTCCGCTGAAAAGAATGATGAAAGCAGTGCAGGTACATATGACAAGTGTATCGGTAAAGACTCCCAATGTCTGAATTAATCCTTGTTTTACAGGATGGGTAACATCGGCACTTGCCGCTACATTGGGTGCGGAACCCATACCGGCCTCATTGCTGAATAATCCACGTTTGATTCCTTGCATTAATGCTATGCCTATACCTCCGCTCAATGCCTGTTCCCAGCCAAAGGCATTCGCTATAATCAATTCAATAACTTCTGGCAAATGCTTTGCATTCACAATTACGATGAAAAGGGATAAAAAGATGTATCCCAATGCCATGACAGGAACAATAATGCTACTTACTTTGGCAATACGCTGAATACCTCCGAAGATGATAACTAATGTGAGCGAGGTAAGTATCACTCCCATTAAGCTGGGAGGAATATTGAATGCTTCCTCGAAAGCAGCGCAAATGGTATTGCTTTGTACTGAATTAAAAGCAAATCCAAAAGTAAAGATAAGCAGAAAGGCAAACAAAACTCCCATCCATGGCTGTTTTAATCCTTTTTTCATGTAATAAGCTGGCCCGCCAACGAAAGAATTATGTCCGTGTACTTTATATAATTGGGCCAATGTGGACTCAATAAAAGCGCTGCTGGCACCCAAAAGAGCAATTACCCACATCCAGAAAACAGCACCCGGACCACCCAAAGTAATAGCGGTGGCAACTCCTGCTAAATTACCTGTTCCCACGCGACTAGCTATGGAAACGGCAAAAGCTTGAAAAGAGGAAATATGGTGTTCGCGACCTTCTGTCTTGCCGGTAGAATCACCTAATAGACGTACCATTTCTCTTATCATGCGGAATTGTACGAAATTTGTTTTAAAAGTAAACCAAAACGCACATCCTAACAGCATGATGATCAAAATGTAAGTCCAAAGCACATAATTCACTCTGCTGATTAATAGGGTCAGTATATCCATTTTACTTATTCCTTGTTTAATTTAAAATAGAACTTATGTCCATGGAAAACAAGTTCCACTAGACCAAAACGGATAAAGTCTGCTAATAGTTCACAAGTTGTCTTGTGGTTTAATCTGCAAAGTTTGCAACATTGATTTAATGAAAGTTTTTCTTTTTCTTTCAAGACATCCAGTAACCGTTGCTCTCTTTCGGTAAATGTTACAAGTGCTCCTTCAGGTTTCTTGCTGTGTTGCCACATCTTTAGATGGACGGGAGTGGCCAGTATGTTTTCGTCTTTGATGCGGATATAGGCCCATGGCTTATCCATTTCATCTAGGGCATATACAGGTTTAGAAACCGTTTCGTTAATACGTATTTCCAATACAGTCTTTCCTTCTACCTTGTAAGTCTGCGTTTCCAGTTCGACTTTGGGCTTGCAATACATGGTTGCTGCTGCTTCTATCATATATATTTCTTCGTCAGAGCGGACTCCTGCTATTTTGCCATTGTCCTTTACTCCTATTAATAGCCTGCCGCCCTCGGTATTGGCGAATGCGGAAAGGCTGCGGGCTATTTTGCGTGCGTCCGAAATCTCGAATTTAAAATCCTGATGACAGTGTTCTCCCTCCGAGACAAGCTGTCGTATGTATTGTGTATCCGTTAATGCTTTCATTTCAATTGCAAAAATAGGAAAAATGAAACATATTGTGGGTATCGAATGATAAAAAAGCCGATATTAGTTTGTCTGTTATCAAGCTTTTTGCTTCATTTGCAGTGGAATAAAAATAATTAGCCTTTAAAATCTATGGGAATAAGAAAAAAATGTTTGATCATTACATTATTATGCTTTTCTAGTCTAATGTATGCAAGTGAATTCATGTTTAAACATTTGGAGGTGAAAGATGGTCTGTCAAACAATCAAGTTCTTGATATCTTTAAAGATTCCGAAGGTTTTATGTGGTTTGCCACAGCTTCTGGGTTGAATCGGTATGACGGGTGTCAGATGACTTTGTTTCGTAGTTATAATGCCGATCCGGCTTCTTTACCTGATAATTATATCAAAAGCATACAAGAAGATTATAAAGGAAACTTATGGATTCTTACCGGTGTGGGTTATGCCATTTACAACTCGGAATCAGAAACATTTAATAGGGAGGTGCATGCATGGCTATGTGAAGTCGGTATTGACGGAACTCCTGCATTAGTATATATAGACCATAATAAAAATATGTGGTTTTATATAAAAGGAAAAGGCTGTTATTTGTACATTCCGGAATCTCAATTACTATATCCGCTTTTGTTTGATACTCATCAGTTGCCAGAAGGTGATATTACGGACATTGTAGAATGTAGAGAGGGAATCTTGTTGGTATATAATACCGGGAGGCTTGTTTGTCTGGATACTCGGACAAATAAGATTAAATGGCAGCAGGATGATTTAGCTAGGGAGTTGGGAACTGACAAGCAGGGAATTTTCACTCTGTTTGTAGATCGTGATAATGATATATGGATGTATAGTCCATTTGGAATATGGGTTTATAGTCCGGAGCAGAAGAAGTGGCTGTCTTGGCTGGCAAATATTATCAAGCGTCGGTCTCATAACATGGTCCGTGCTGTATCACAGGATAAGCAGGGGCGTATATGGATAGGAACAGATCTGGATGGCATTGATATATTAGATAAGAAGACAGGGGAAGTGAGGCAGTTGCGGAACAAGGCAGGTGATGAACGTAGCTTGCAAAATAATACAGTAATGGTTCTATACGAGGATTCCAGTGAAACTATGTGGGTGGGGACTTATAAAAAAGGAATTTCCTATTTTAATGAGTGTGCTTTTAAATTTGGTGCAGAGTATATGGGAGATATTAGTTGCATTGAAGAAGACAAAGAGGGCTATGTGTGGCTGGGTATCAACGATGTCGGTATCATATATTGGAATTCCGTGACTGGCAATCGGGCTGCTTTTCCACAGAAAGGTACGGATAAACTCATTACTGATGCCATTGTTTGCATTTTGAAAGCTAGTGATGGGAAACTTTGGATTGGTACTAAGAGGGGAGGCCTGATTTGTTATCATAACGGTCGTATAATTCATTATATAAAAAACAGACCGGAACGGCAAAATTCTTTGGCTCATATTATTGTAGTGGCTTTGGCTGAAGATAAGCTGGGGATTATATGGATAGGTACATTGGGTGGGGGAGTGCAGAGTTTGAATCCCAAGACGGGTTTGTTCACCACTTATAATACAACTTCGGCCGGCTTGATATCCGATTATGTTTCCTCTTTGTGTATGGGAAAAGAGGGCTCTTTGTGGATTGGCACCGTTCAGGGACTTTCGGAATTGGATATTGAAACTAAAAAAGTGGTTAATCTGGAAGGTACTAAATCTGGTAAGGAATATTTTTCTGATCAGAATATAAGTCAGGTGTATGAGGATAGCCGTGGATTGATATGGATTGGTACATGTGAGGGGCTGAATGTTTATAATCCCAAAACGGATGAACTGATAATATTAGGAGTGGAGCAAGGAGTATCCAGCCCTCTCATTTCTAGAATAGTAGAAGATGATAATGAGATTTAAAAACAGGGCTCTATATTTTTCATAGTTGTGTTTATGATGATAAAGATGGTTTGCAAATTAGTGGGTTCAATCTGCGTTCCATTAAAAAATTGTCTTCTGGAGAAATTTTTATGGGAGGGCTGTATGGCATTAACCGTTTCCGCCCGGATGATATAAAATACAATAAAAAATGTCCCAGCGTGATGTTTACCCGTTTGTTCTTGTTCAATGAAGAAGTAGGGGTGGGTGAGGAATATGAAGGTAGGGTGATTTTGGATAAGGCGTTGAACAAGGTAGATCAGATAAAATTGAGTTATGAGCAGAATATGTTCAGTGTACAATTTGCTTCTGATAACTATATTTTGCCGGAAAAAACGGAGTATGCTTATAGGCTGAAAGGTTTCAATGAGGATTGGATGACTACTACCTATGACAAAGTGACTTATACTAATCTAGCCCCCGGAACTTATATGCTGAAAGTGAAAGCAGTCAACAGTGACGGATATGGTGGAGATGAAGAAGCTTCATTGAAAATTGTTATCTATCCTCCTTTTTGGCGTTCCGTTTGGGCATATATTGTTTATAGCCTTTTGGTGGTTGCTGTATTGGTATTGGGATGCTATTGGGTTCTGCGTGGAGAACGGAATAAATTTAAGATACAGCAAATAAAGCAAGAAATAGAGAGGAATCAGGAGAAGGCAGATATGAATTTGAAGTTTTTCACTCATGTCAGCCATGAACTACGTACTCCGCTCACTCTTATTATCTCACCGTTGGAAACGCTGATGAAGGAATATCAATCGGATGCTGTTCTGATGGATAAATTAAATATAGTGCAACGCAATGCGGTAAGGTTGTTGAATCTTGTAAATCAGTTGTTGGATTTTAGGAAAATTGATGTGAATGGATATTATTTAAGTTTGTCTGATGATGATATCATCTCTTATATTCATACGATTTGTGATTCTTTTATCTCTTTGTCTGAACAGAAAGATGTTTCTCTCACTTTTTATTCAGCTGTTTCCTCATTGAATATGTTGTTTGATGGGGATAAAATGAGGGAAGTGATGATGAGTCTGCTTTCCAATGCTTTTAAATTTACTTGCAGTGGTGGAAGAGTTGATGTGTTTGTCAGTTTAGTGGAAGGACAGGATTCTCGGGAAATGCTGGAAATCAGAGTGGCTGATACAGGGATCGGCATTAAAAAAGAAGACAGAGAACGCATTTTCGGACATTTTTATCAAGTGGATTATCCGGATATGAGCTTCTCAGGTGGCGGAGGTAGTCTGAGTATTGTACGTGATTTTGTCACGCTTCACGATGGCACGGTGAACGTAATGGATAATACCCCTGTCGGTTGTGTTTTTATTATCCATATTCCAGTAAAACGTTCTGGGGGTAAACCGATGAAGATAGAACAGGTGCAAGTTGTAGATAAGTCGGTAGAAGATATTTCCACACTTCAAGTTCCGGAGTCTTATGTGGCGTCTAATGTCGGGGAGGAATCGAAAGAAGAACTGAACCATATAATAACAATAGAAGGACTGGAGGAGGATATTCGAAGATTAGAATCTGGTAATACGGAAGAAATTGCAGAAGAAAAAAATATAGAAACAATCTCTGCCGTTGCTCCACAAAGAGCAACGGTGATTCAATTGGTTGAGGGTGAGAGTAATGAGATGATAACTCATATTATTCCACCGGAGGGGGTACCGGAAATGGTGACCGCTGTTCCTGAAGAAAAAAGTGAACTGGAGTTGAAAACGGTTTGGAATCATGCTTATATTGATCTCAAACCTAGTGGGACTGCCATAACTTCGATGGATGAAAAACTGATAAATCATGCTGTGAAATATGTAGAGGATAATATTGCACGCAGCGATTTGTCTGTAGAAGAGCTAAGCAAGGAATTAGGGATGAGCCGCGTTCATTTATATAAAAAGTTATTGGCTATTACCGGTAAGACCCCTATCGAGTTTATTCGTATAATTCGTTTAAAGCGGGCTGCCCAATTACTCCGTGGAAGTCAACAGAATATTTCAGAAATAGCCTATCAGGTGGGTTTTAATAATCCGAAATATTTCAGTCGATATTTTAAGGAAGAATTTGGTATACTACCTTCGGCTTTCCAATATAAACAAGGTAGATAGTTTTCAATATTTTATAGTGCCATTTAAGGTTTGTATCGGAGTTTCGTCAACAGACATACGTTCTGTAACAGATTTCATCTATGAGTAAAAACAATTCCATTTTATTATTGTTTTTATTAATAATAGTCATACATTAAAATCAATATAGAATGGAACATACAGTTATACATGACGAGAAAGTAGACCGTTTCGAAGTATTTGAATCGGGACAAATCGCCTATTTGCAATATGATGAAAAGAACGGAGTTTTGGATATCCTTCATACAATAGTTCCCCCACAGTTGGAGGGGCAGGGAAGAGCTCAGGAGGAGACCGATGCCGCTGTGTGATATGCTTCGGTCGTAGGTCTGAAAATACGTCCTACTTGTTCTTTTGCAAAAATGTTTTTTACCCGGCATACCCAATATAAAGACATGTTGGTGGAGTGAGAAATAAAATCAGACACGGATTGTATAAACACCGTGTCTGATTCGTTTTTAGCTCTCTTATCTTTATATATACCTTTAATCACATTGTTTGTGTGTCATAATATCCAATACTAGTTTATCGGTTTCATTCATACCTTGTGAACCGATTCTGGTAAGGTTGCGGATGCTACGGTCCACATCATTATCAATGATACCTTCTACAGAAGATACGCATTTATGTTCCATCGCTAATATGGCTGAAAATACAGCGGTAGAGACACCGCTGCTTAATTTCAGAGCACAACTGGGTTTGGATACGTCACTAATCTTACACGGTAGGTTGGCGATCATATTCTGTACAGCAAAAGTGATTTGCTCATAAGTGCCTCCCATTAAATAAGTGATACCACAGCTAGAACCTGTTGCAGCTACTACACAACCGCATAGTGCAGACAGACGCCCCAAGCTTTGTTTGATGTAAATCACTGTTAGGTGACTGAGTGTCAGTGCGCGGATCAATTCTTCTTCTGATTTATGGTTATCTTCGGCATAGACTACTACCGGTAAGGTAGCTGTAATTCCTTGGTTCCCGCTTCCCGAATTGCTCATGACAGGAATCATGGCTCCCGCCATACGTGCATCGCAAGCTGCCGAGGTATAAGAAAGGATGTGGGTAAATGTATTACTTCCCAATATTTGTTCTTCACTTTTGCTACTTTTCAGAATTTTGCCTAATTCGTGACCGTAGTTTCCTTTGAAAGAACGTTCTGCTGCCGCTTTGTTCAAACGTTTGGTTTCAAGAATAAAACGAATTTCATCCAATGGTGTGGTGGTGGCAAAATCGTACACTTTTCGCAAGTTCAACTCCGGTTTTTTTGCATCCTCATTGCAGGCGGCGGTAGTTTGTTTGTTTAGTAAAACTTGGTTGTTAAAGGCCACATATATAAAATTGGTATGCCCGCAAGCAATAATGGCCGTTGCTTTATCACCGTCAGCTTCACAGATAATTTCGATATATAACTTTTCTTCTATATTCTCTTTCAGCCCGATAGAGATAGCTTGTGAGTCAATTAGTTTTTTACCCTCTGCTACGGCTTCAGGAGTGCTGTCTTTTAAGACTTCCAATTGATATTCGGATTTCCCGATTAATGCCCCTAAGGCGATAGCGATAGGTAGTCCAATCATTCCTGTCCCCGGGATGCCTACTCCCATGGCGTTCTTAAGAATATTGGCGCTGAGTAAAGCTTTAATCCTTTCAGGTCTTTTACCTAGTGTTTCTGTTGCTTTTGCTACACAAAGGGCTACGGCTATGGGTTCTGTGCACCCGATAGCCGGAACGACCTCGCGATTTATAAGGGCAATGATTTGCTCTCTTTCTGGTTTGGCGATCATAGTAGATAATTATTAAGGGGTCTTGCAAAAATCTTTTTGAAAGTGTATCAAAACTCGAATAAAACTATCATTTCGTTTGTCTATTCCTTTTCGTTGATTTTCAGAATATTTTTCATTAAAGAATATTCTGAATGAATAGAATGATAGGTTTATTTAGTTTTGACACCCCTTCGACTTTTGACACACTTTGGTTATTTTTTATAGTTTTGTAATCCGGTCTGGAGGAAGTCAACATATTTATCTATATCCTCATCATATGAATATGATTTATTCAACGGTTTTCCTTCATTGTCAATCAATACATAGAAAGGTTGTGCGTTGGCACCGAATTTAGAACGTTGCAAGTAACTCCATTTATCACCGATCGTGCGTAGTGTACGTTCCTTACCGTTTTCCATCACTTTGATGTGTTCGGGCAACGGGGTTTTGTTATCAACGAACAATGTTATCAGTACATAGTCCTCAGTCATCAACTTGTTTACTTTCGGATCAGTCCATACAGCGGCTTCCATTTTACGGCAATTTACACATCCGTAACCTGTAAAGTCGAGCATTACCGGTTTTCCGGTACGTTTTGCATATTCCATACCGGCATCGTAGTCATCAAACTGCGCATGTACTTCATTGGTATATAAGTTGAAGTCTTGTGTATTCATGGGAGGAGCAAATGCGCTGACAGCTTTCAAAGGAGCACCCCATAAGCCCGGTACCATATATACAGCAAATGCAAGTGAGATAAGAGCCATAAAAAAACGGGCAACACCTACTTTATCATCATCATCATCGTGAGGGAATTTGATCTTACCCAACAGATAGAAGCCTAGCAAAGCGAAAATCACAATCCATAAAGCAAGGAATGTCTCACGGTCTAGAATCCCCCATCCATAAGCCAAGACAGCAACCGACAGGAATTTCAAAGCAAACGCAAGTTCGAGGAAGCCTAATACGACTTTAATTACATTCATCCAGCCACCTGATTTAGGCATGGATTTCAACCAGGATGGGAACATGGCAATCAGAGTGAACGGTATTGCCAGTGCAATGGCGAAACCTAACATACAGATGTCAGGTGCTATCACACTACCTGTGGTGGAAACTTCTACTAACAAAAAGCCGATGATAGGGCCTGTACATGAGAATGAAACCAAAGATAGGGTGAATGCCATCAAGAAGATACTTAACAAACCACTGGTCTGTTCCGCTTTACTGTCTACTGCGTTGCTCCATTTTGAAGGAAGAGTAAGTTCGAATGCTCCAAAGAAAGAGGCTGCGAATACAATTAGCATCAAGCAGAAGAATATGTTAAAAATAGCATTTGTGGAAAGTGCATTCAAGGCACTGGCACCGAATATTAAGGTTATGGCAAGACCTAATAATACATAGATCACTACAATAGAAGCACCATATGTCCATGCATCACGGATTCCTTTCTTTTTGTCTTTGCTACGTTTTAAAAAGAAACTTACCGTCATTGGGATGATAGGCCATACACAGGGCGTAAATAAGGCTAGTAATCCACCGATAAATCCGGCAAAGAAGATGTAAATCCATGAACGGTCTTGTTGTGATGTCGTTTCGCCAAATGCGTTCAACTCTTGGATAACCGGAGTCCAGTAATCTTGGACAGCAGTGTCATTGCCGATCAGGGCGGCAGTTGTAGCACTATCTGTTGCGGTAGTTGCAGTAGCTGTTTCCGCTACAGGAACTTCCGTTATGGCTGTTTCTGTTTTTGCGGGTTCAGTAGTCTTGCTTGTAGTAGCAGCGGCAACTCCTTTTCCGGAGAAAGAGAAAGAAACTTCAGTAGGAGGCAGACAGTTTTCATCGTTGCAGGCACCGAATTCCATATAACCTTCTATCATATAGGTAGCGCCAGTTATTTTTAGTTTCTGAATGAAAATGGCAGTGTTCTCAAAGTAACGTAATTTCATTTCAAACACCTTGTCGAAGTTTTCAATTTCTTTACCTTGTGGAGTGAGCTTCCCTACTAATTCTACTCCTTCTATCTTGTCTACGTTGAAAGTAGCGGAGATAGGACCTCCCGAAGGAAGGTCCGTGGAATAAACGTGCCATCCGGCGTCAATCTTACCAGTGAATACTATTTGTGCTTCCGTATCGGAAATCGTCTTTAACTCGGTTTTGAATTGTACCGGATCTTGAATCTGGGCAACTGCCGGAAGCAATGCCATAACGATTAAGAGGCAACTTAAAAAAAACTTCTTTTTCATTACGTATTATTTAAATTTTGATTAATGTTCATACCGCAAAGTAAGGGATAATATCTTAGATATGTCTCTCTATACCTATATAAATATCGGCAATTGCTGTTTTCAGAATAAAAAATAGAGCAAAAAGATAATCTATTGCTCTTTTTGGAGTTCCATAACTTTGTTTCTATATTGGGAGGGGGTCATTCCCACAGAGGATTGGAAAAGGTTATAAAAGGTGGAAATGGAGTTAAATCCCAACTCTGCAGAAATGGCTTTCATCGGAGTTTCGTTATTGGGGTCAGATAATAGGCGGATAGCTTCTTCAATACGGAAACGATTTACATAATGAGTGAAGGATAATTTGGATTGCTCATTGATGATACGTGATAAATAAGTACGGTTAGTTCCTAGTATTTCCGCTACTTTGTCTTTTGTTATAAAATTGTCTTTGTAAATTTTTTCTTCTCTCATAATACGCTCTAATGTACGGAAAAGTTCTAAACTTTTCTCATCGGTGAGTGAGGAGGAAGCATACTTTTCGGAAGTAGAAACCATGGAGGGGGCATTGGTCTCCAATTCTTTTATACGGCGATTCAGTTCCGTTTCTCTTTTGATTGCTTCTTGATTTTGCTTGACAATACTTAAATAAAGTTTGTTTTTACGGCGGTAGAGGTAATAAAGCAACCCTAAAACAATTACAGTGATAATAAGAATAAATGTTTGTTGCTGTATACGCTGTTCTTTCTGCATTACATCTAGTTTGCTTTGTTTTATTAAATTTTCCTGCCGCTCAGAGTCATATTTGAATCGCATTTCGCTTAAATCTCTTTCTTTGTCCTTGTTGAAAAGGCTGTCGTTTTCCAAACGGAATATTTTATAATACTTCAGTGCGTCATGATATTGGTGCAATTGCTCATAGCAGGTAGACAGATTTTCGTATAGTTCATTGCGATGGATGGCGTTGACGCGTGCATAAGAAATAGCTATTCCTTGTTTTAACAATAAAATAGCTTCTGGTTGTTTGTTTTGCTGCATTAGTATACGTGCATATCCCAAATGGGCATAGACAATAGAGGAAGTTTGTGCCGCCTGTTTATCCTTCATGGCTTTTTTGTAATATTCCAAAGCCTGAGCATATTCACCCATATCATATAATATATTGCCAAAGAGATTATAGGTATGGGCTTGGTCGTAGAAATCATTTTCCAGCATCAATGTTTCGGCTTCATGGATATATTTCATTGCTTCCTCATTCTGTTTCATTAAAAAATACATATAGGCAGAATTTACTGCACCGGAATAAATGATGTATGGATTACGCATACTGTGTCCTAATTCATAACATTCTAATGCGTATTTGATGCCGGCTGTATCTTTTTTGAGGTAATAGATATTTGCTAAATTGCCTAAAAGCAAAGCGTATTGTTGTTGGAAATTATTTTGTTGTGCCAATTGGATACCTTTATAAAGCCATCGTATGGCACGGTAATAATCGGTTTCAATATTTGCTGAATAGAGTCCGAGACTACCATAGACGGAACAAAGGGTGGAGTCATTATTCAGTTTGGTTGCTAATTCAAGAGAAAGATTCAAGTTTTTTTTGGCTATTTTTTCCCGTCCGCTCATCATTTGCGCTTGTGCTTGGTAGATATATGAATAGAGTTGGAGTAGAGGATTTTTAGTCTTGTCCGCTACGTTTTTCATAATCTCAGCGTAAGTGATGGTTTTGGAATAATCTCCTTTATTTAAATAGTATTGGCATAGAAATTTTAAGGCATCCCCGTTATCAGGTTCTTTCCTAATGATTTCCAACTGTTTCTCAAGGATGACGGGGCGCTTTTGTGCATGTACACAAAAGGATATCCCCAAAAGTAACAGTAAGAAAAGACATTTTAGTTTCATATGCTTTTTTCGATTGAGAGTGCAAATATAATAAAACCTTTAATTTTTCTTGTTCAAAAGTCTTGCATATTTAAAATAAAGTCGTACCTTTACAACGCTTTCAACAAAAGCACTTCTGAAAGGAAGTTTGGGAGAGGTGGCAGAGTGGTCGATTGCGGCGGTCTTGAAAACCGTTGTACTGCGAGGTACCCGGGGTTCGAATCCCTGTCTCTCCGCTGGAAAGAATTGTAAAACAAAGAAAATCCCTGTAAATTAATACTTTACGGGGATTTTTTATTTTTTGATGTATAGTAAAAATAGGCATATCAAAGTATTCTTTCGGTGTACCTTATTACGGATCACCTGTAAAATATGGAGAGTGTTGCAAAGCTGTTTTCATTTCGCATCAGAAAGCATACTTTTGCATGGAACTATACATACGTATGTGCAGGGTTATATATGTGTACGTACAGTCTTATGCGTACATATGTGATATCCTCATGCCCAAAAAGTGTTTTTTAAAAGATCAAGAACTTTTCAAAAAAGAAGACGACCTTTTTAAAAAATAACAGGAACTTTTTTAAAAACGTCTTGATCTTTTTTATTGCTGCCAATACATCGTAAACCGTCATTCTGTGGAGGTACAAACTTTTCATGTGTACTTTTTGTGGGGAAAAAGCCTAAAATACCCTACTTTATATCAAGCCGAAACAATTTATAAAAAAAGAATATATAGCTGAAAACAAGGATGTTATGTAAAAATATGCTTCAAAACGTTGTGAGAGTATGAGAACATGAATAAGAGCAAGTATTTTTATCCTTACTACATAAATAGTTTATAATAAACCTGTTATATATGCAGTGAGGGTATGAGGGTATACATGGTTCGAACTTTTCTTAGAAACATGCAAAACGGCTATATTCCACGATATAGGAATATATGCCGTTTTGATAGAGGGGAAATTTTTTTATGGTATATAATTCCAATAATCCATATTTGTAACGATTTGAACTATAATTTTACGATCTCCTTCTCGTATTTCGTTGGGAGCATTCTGAGATGCATAAGATATTTTTGCGCCCACTCCTTTTGCTTTTAACATTTTATTGGGAACTCCTTTCTTTATAAGTGCATTGACTACAGCGTCTGCACGTTTTTGGGATAGTTCCATATTGTATTGTGATGATCCTTTTGCATCAGTACATCCTGTAATGAGATATTTTTTGCTTGTGTCTGTCAGCATAATTTGAGCTATTTCATCAATGATAGTAGCTGCTTTAGGAGTTATTTCTGTTTTATCAAACTCAAAATAGATATTGTTGAATAAATCACATAAAACATTGGGCTGGTTTGGAGTCTCTACAATTTGTTTCATGATTATAGGTTTTTCTATTTCTTTTTCTATGATTTTTTCCACATATTGAATTTCCGGTTTGACTTTTAGGGATTTACCACCAATGCGCCACATCAATCGAATGCTTCCTTGCCATGAATTGGCTATATGTTTGTATGGCATGATGAGATAGTCTCCTTGGAGTCCTATGCCAATGTTGTCATTAAGCCACATATTCACGCCTATTCCCAATGAAATAGGGATAAGATTTTGTTTATCCTTCCCTTCTTTAGTATAATCATTTGACAGATTCCATCCCATCTCCTCACTGTTGAATTCTTCCATCCCCTTATAATTGATCTTAAAATTCTTGTACATATAGTTGACCCCCATTCGAAGAAAAGGATCAATATAATTTGAATGGAAATATTCACCTAGGCGCCACTGTAAACCGATTCCTGTCATACCTAGCCATCTTGATTCCTTACCGTTACGGACAGGATCGGAACTGTAGTCTAATGTTCCTTGTAAATCTAGATAAAAATGAGAGTTAAGTTCACGAGCAAAATATAGATTTCCTCCGAAAATGAAATCTTTTTTGTTAGTACCTACAGTGTAACCGCCTTTATTATTAGTATGGAAATTAATAACATTAAAACGTGTCATTTGAAGTCCGGTTGCGCCTATACCTATTTCCCATGCTTTTTTATTATTATCGGTTGTTCCATTCTTTGCGCTTTTTTGTGCATTTATAGGTAAACCGAAACATAATACTGAGGTAAAGCATAGTATGAGATGGATTTTATGTATATATATTTTCTTCATATTTTTATTCTTCATAGATAACTTGTACTTCGGGCAACTCATAAGAGCTGTTATAGTTTTCAATAATAAATGTTTTTTCATCCTTTCCTTTTCGGAGATAACCTTGATAATATCTATAGAAATATGAACTATTGCCATTGTCAATGTATATGGATGAATTTAAAAACGGTGCGAATACTTTGAACGTTGGAACTTCTGCAGAAGATCTGTTATTAGAACTTGATGCTTCTTGTGAACCAGCTGTTGAGGTATATCTGAATGTGATATATGCCATTTTAAGTTTGTTGGCTTCTTCTTCAGTATAAGCTATCGGTTCTACATAGTCCATTCCATTTTCTTTAACGACACGTGTGGTCGATGATTTGTAAATTCTTGTAAAGTCTATTTTTGAAAAATCCAATTCACCTTCTGCAGATGAGAAACTGGGTGCTTCTCCATTGGATATTATTTTTAATTTTAATGTTTTTAGCGTAGGTCCCATTTGATAAGGAGCTAATAAACAAATACCATTCCATTGGAAAGTTTCTCCATAATAAGGCTCTCTAGCTTTTACAGTGTAATAAACGTCACTTCCATCCCAATATTCAGATTGATTGTTTTTGAATTTTCCGGGATTTTCTTGAATGAACCGATAGGTATAAATATAGTAATAATATCCTCCATTATTTGAACTAGAATTTTGGCTTGAATATAATTTTTTGTCTGACAAAATACTGTTGGGATTATTTTTATCAGAGACTCTATATGCGTCTAAATTCCTTGAACCACTATTAGGTAAATAAGAAGGGATATTTTGCAATTTGTCTTCCGGATTAACTTTTCGTTGTATAAAGAAATATAGATTCTGATATTCGT
>ENA-ORKQ01000015-ORKQ01000015.1-human-gut-metagenome-genome-assembly--contig:-NODE-15-length-40079-cov-10.3959_pt1 | contig 40079 bp, 30 predicted proteins | sample MGYA00243060_ERZ508809 | MGnify/ENA primary metagenome ERZ508809 (study PRJEB26277, sample SAMN04329829) | human gut metagenome | biome: human-associated habitat | host: Homo sapiens | place: USA... | reverse complement strand
TGAAATCCACGGCATCCCAATCCATCGCAGCATTCAGTTCCAGATAAGAATCCCGGGTTTCCAGTTTCAATGAAGGCACACGCAGCACCTTGTCATTGGATACCAGCCGCCCTTCGGTAGAAACGATCTCCACCCCCGAACGCTCTTTCAGCACAAACTGACTGATGATGGCTTTCATATTCCTGCCTTCGTAGTACAGGGAGTCCAGCTTCACACCGATATCCGTCAAGGCAATATGGGACGGATCCAGTCCGGCGGACAAGCTGTCGGCAGATGCGGTGGCACTCGGCCTCCCGCTGTCATAGCGCACGCGCCCGTTCTTTATCCGGAAAGTTTGCAGCGAATAGGCCGATTTATGCAAGTCTATCAGCCCGTCGCGCAGTGTGGCATTATCCAGCGAAGCCGCCAATGACAAGCTGTCCAAAGGCATATCCAGTGCAAAGGATACATTCTGCAAATCAATATCCTGTAATATTATTTTCCAATAGGTGGTGTCACTTGCAGCCGTATCGGCCGCAGCGGTGTCATTCAGGCAGAGAGATAAATCCGTATCTTTCAACAAGACTTTGTTAACGATGGCAGTTTCGGGGTCCAGCGCCACTCCATGACTGGAGATGAACAATTCCCCCAAAGTACCGTTCAACCTCATGCCATGTATCAAGTCATTAGAATTCACTGTGGCTCCTTGCAGGGATATGCCATCCACTTCCACCTGCTTTTTCAGCAGTGGCAGCAACTGCACATTCACTTGCAGGCGGCGCACACTGAGCAACGTATCCTTATGCGGGGAAGCGGCATCTACATCGGTCACCACCAAATTCAACGGAAAAGACAAAGAGATACGTCCCACGGAGATATTCATACCGGTAGCTTCCGAGGCATATACAGCAGCTTTGTCCACCAGAAAGTTCTGAATGGGTGGCAAATAAATCAATATACATAAAATGATGAACAGAATGAACGGAGATGCTATCGTCCACAATGTCCAACGAAGCTGTTTTTTCTTCATTGAGTGTCTGTACAAGTATTCCTGCAAATTTAAACAATTTTATCGGCATAATGGTTGAAAGAACGCAGCTTTTATCTTTTGTTTCCCATAATTTATTAAAAAAAGAACTTACGGCATACCTGTTGCTACCGGGAAAGATTTATAATCTTTCAGGTATAAGATCTATAATCTTACCGCCGCAAGATTTAAATCTTTCAGCTCTCCCGTCTGTTCCCATAACATGAACAATACAGACACAAAACGGCAGATGCCCAAGAAGACGGAAGCTACTTCCAACGCAGACGCAGACGCGGCAGACGCAGGTCCTTTTTTCTCACACACGTGCGTGTACATTATAATGCGATATAAATCCGGCATCTCTCATCAAAGGCTCCTCCCCCTGAAACGATGTATGCCATACTACCATTTAATGCGAATTTCAAGACTTATGCAAGCCATGTTATTCAGAAACTTTTTTAATTTCCTTTTTTCCAAGTCTTATCATCCCCTTCCAGTTTTGCCGCCGGTCTTTTTATCTTTTTTCCTTCGTCTTTTCTCTTTCCGGCGCTTCTCTTCTCCTCACTCTGCCTCGTTTATTTTTCTTCTCTATAATAGGTACACGCACGTGTGTGAGAAAAAAGGACCTGCGTCTGCCGCGTCTGCGTCTGAAGTATTTTATATGACTATCAGTAACCTATATGAAACTCACATGAGAACGGGCAACGGATAAGAAAAAGGCAAACTGTTTAGAACCACCATATTCCTCATGCTTTCAAATAACTCTTTATCTGTCTGTATATGACAGATAAAGAAAAAGAGCATATTATTTCTATAATAATAGATTTATTATATGATACAACTTAAAATTATCGGATATGAAAATCAAATGCCAGGAACACTACGAAAAAACGTTCCGGTATCACAAGGAAGCAGGGAAAAAATCTACATGGCTCGATGAAGTAAAAAACTTTTCGGTGAATCGTTGTATCATATAAATATCTTACATAACAAAGAACAAGATAATCCTTACGAGGGAATATATCTGTAATTTGGGTATGAATACCGGTAATTCGTCTACAAAACATGTGACAGATACCATCTATTTTTGCATCAGAAAGATAAAATAGTGCCTCACCATTTTGGGCAGATAAAATGAGTAATATGAAGAAAAAGATAATGATATTGACCGGTGCCGGTCAGATAGGAATGGCGATAGCCCGCCGTATGGGATTACTCTCGCTCGACATGCTGCAACCGGATACTATCAAGGATACGGTACATGCTTACCAGATGGCCAAGCGTTGTAACGTGAAACGTGTAATGGCCGAAGCTGTGAAATGGGGTGAGCGCGGGGCAGGAATCAACTCCATTTCGCCGGGTATCATCGTAACCTCCTTGGCTATCGACGAGTTCAACGGACCGCGAGGTGATTTTTACAAAAACATGTTCGCCAAATGCCCGGCAGGACGCCCCGGAACCGCAGACGAGGTTGCCAATGTTGCCGGAAACCGTCATGTATTGTACTGTAAACAGTAAGGCGACCGCTGCCATGCAAGGTCAAGAGTACAAAAATATTTTATCTGTTTCGCATATTTGAGCCTTACAGCAAAGCTACTGTGGAATAATACCTGTACTTTTGTATCGGAAACAGGAAAGCTCTGTCGGTTGTCTTGGAAATGTCGAACTAAAAATCATATCGTATGAAAACAAAAATAGCATCATTAGCTTTATTATTGACTTTAATTTTTCCGATCATGGCAAAATCACAAGTAAAAATCCAACAGACTGCCGGACGCGATGCGCTCGGAGAATTTGCCCCCGAATTTGCACGTTTGAACGATGATATTCTTTTCGGGGAAGTGTGGAGCCGGAACAATCTGCTTTCGCTCCGCGACCGTTCCATCGTAACCGTGGTCGCCCTAATGTCGCAGGGGCTGACCGACTCGTCGTTCAAGTACCATCTCGAATCGGCGAAGAAGAACGGAGTGACCCGAACCGAGATAGCCGAAATACTCACCCATGCCGCATTCTACGCGGGCTGGCCGAAAGCGTGGGCGGCTTTCCGTATGGCAAAAGAGGTTTGGACCGGCGGTAATGCAGACAGCGTGGCGGCAGGTTCGCTCGAAGCCTACGCGCAAACTATCATTTTCCCCGTGGGGAAACCCAACGATGCCTATGCCAAGTATTTCATCGGTCAAAGTTACACGGCTCCCGTGGTAACGGACGGAGTCCCCGTGGTAAATGTGACTTTCGAGCCGGGCTGCCGCAACAACTGGCATGTGCACAAGGCAACGAAAGGCGGCGGTCAGACACTCGTATGCGTGGGCGGTCGCGGCTACTATCAGGAGTGGGGCAAAGAGCCGGTGGAACTACATTCCGGGGATGCAATCAATATTCCGGCAGGCGTGAAACATTGGCACGGGGCTGCTCCCGACAGCTGGTTCTCGCATTTAGCCATCGAAGTGCCCGGTGAGAACAACAGTACCGAATGGCTGGAACCTGTCGGTGATGAAGAATATTCTAAATTAAAATGACATGAAACAGATAGTATTGATACTTATGAGCCTACTTACTTTCAGTAACCCGTCGAAAGCACAAAAACAGACTGTGGAACCGGCAGTGTCGTCACGCACGATGTGGAGCCGAATACCCTTGTCGCGGGCAATCCCGCCAAACTCATTCGACGAATATAGTTTCTGAAACATTATGTTGGAAGATATCATCCGATTACTGCATGAAGGGAAACATTCTTTAGTCGTTTCCAACGGAGAAGTCAGAACTTTCGACAGACGCGGTGTGGCCGACCTGTATGCCCTGCTGCGGGAAGATTCCGATTTCCTGAAAGGAGCTTCCGTTGCGGACAAAGTCGTAGGCAAGGCGGCTGCGGCGCTGATGATTTTGGGAGAGGTCGGAGAGCTCCATGCGGACGTGGTCAGCCGTCCGGCCCTCGACTTGTTTGCCGATAGCGGGGTACGCGTCAGTTACGGTACGGCAGTCCCGCACATTATCAACCGTACAAAGACGGGATGGTGCCCGCTGGAAACTTGTTGCCGGTATTGCCTTACTCCACAGGATTGTCTCGTCCGAATTGAAGAGTTTATAACATTACAATCTAAAAGAATGAATTCAGATAAATGAAGAAACAACATTTACTATTTGCAACATTCATATTGGCCGGAAGCCTGACCGTTTCGGGCCAAACACCTGATACGGCAGACAGCTTGTCAGCCCAAAGAACATTGACTATCGACGAAGTGGTCGTTACCGGAACCCGTCATCAGACGGATATACGCCACTTGTCGCAGACTGTTTCAGTAGTGAACAGGAAAAGAATCGAGCAGTCGATGCAGCCTTCCCTGCTCCCTGTGCTCACGGAACAGGTTCCGGGTCTGTTCACTACTTCGCGCGGCGTGATGGGCTACGGGGTCTCCAACGGGGCGGCAGGCGGTATTTCGTTACGCGGGTTAAGTGGCGGCAATGCCCGCCTGATGGTGCTTATTGATGGGCATCCACAATATGCCGGCATCTTCGGACATCCGATTGCCGATGCCTACCAGACGCTCCTGGCCGACCGGGTGGAGGTACTGCGTGGCCCGGCATCCGTACTCTACGGTTCGAATGCCATGGGTGGCGTAGTAAATATTGTGACCCGCAAAATGCACGAGGATGGGATTCGCACCCACCTGCACACAGGGTACGGTTCCTACAACACGTTGGAAACCGAACTGACGAACCGCATCCGCAAAGGGCGTTTTTCGAGCGTCATCAGCGGCTCGTACAACCGCACGGACGGGCATCGTGCCGACATGGGATTCGAGCAGTACGGCGGTTACGGCCGGATCGGTTACGAGGTGACGGACCACTGGAATCTGCGTGCCGACGTGAACGTGACCCACTTCAACGCCTCTTATCCCGGCCCGGTATCGGCTCCGCTGCTGGACGGTGACCAGCGCATTACACGGGGCATGACCACTATTGCCGTCGAAAATGAATATGAGAAGACTTCCGGTGCGTTGAGTTTCTTCTACAACTGGGGCGACCATTGGATTAACGACGGCTATACGCCTTCCGCAGGGGAAGGTCCGCAGGATGACCGCTTCAACTCGTATGACGACATGATGGGTATCTCATGGTATCAGAGCGCCCGGTTCTTCAAGGATAACCGCATCACCGTAGGCTTCGACTGGTTCCGTTACGGTGGCGAGGCATGGAGCGAATATGTGAGCGGAGAAGATGCGGGAACACGTAGCGATTTGGTGGATAAGCATGAAAACGAGGTGGCAGGCTATGTGGACTTCCGGCAGGATGTCGGGAAGTGGCTCACGTTCAACGCAGGATTGCGCGTTGATCATCATTCCCGTGTCGGAACAGAATGGGTGCCGCAGGCCGGATTGGCATTCCACCTGCCTCATACCATCGAACTGAAGGCTTCTGCCTCCAAAGGTTTCCGTTATCCGATTCTCCGTGAGATGTACATGTTCCCGCCGCAGAATCCCGACTTGAAGCCGGAATCTATGTGGAACTACGAGATAGCCTTCTCGCAAAGACTGTTGGGTGGAAGCCTGTCGTATGGCATCAATCTCTTCTATATCGATGGCAAGAACCTGATTATGACCCTGCCCAATCCGAGCGGAAGCGGTATGCTGAACCAGAATTCGGGAGAGATAGACAATGCAGGCGTCGAAGCACAGGTCGCTTACCGTTTCAATAAGAGTTGGTCGGTGGATGCCAATTACAGCTACCTGCACATGGAGAATCCCGTGATTGCCGCTCCCGAACATAAGCTCTATGCCGGAGCAAACTTCACGCAAGGACGCTGGTCGGTATCGACGGGCATACAGTACATCGCCGGACTTTACACCTCGACAGATCCGGCTACAACCGAGGATTTTGTCTTATGGAATCTGCGCGGACAATTCCGTGCCACCCCATGGCTCGACATCTGGGCACGCGGAGAAAACCTGCTGGCACAGCGTTACGAAATCAATGCCGGATACCCGATGCCGAGAGCTACGGTGATGGCAGGTATAAATCTGAACTTTTAATTGATAAATTACAGTATATATGAAAAAGATAATGAGCATGATAATGGCTGCAATGGTATTTTTGACCATAGGAACAGGATATGTACAGGCACAGGACAAGACATCGGATAGCGCATCTGAACTCCCAAAGGTCTATCTTATCAAGGAAATTACCCCGGAAAATCTCGTGAAGATCTACGAGGCTCTCGGTCGTAAAGCCGAAGGAAAGGTTGCGGTAAAACTCTCCACCGGCGAACCGGGCGGACATAATTTTCTCCAGCCGACACTCATTGCACCACTTGTACGGAAAATGAACGGCACAATCGTGGAGTGCAATACGGCCTATGGTGGCGGACGTGCCAATACGGAGGCACACCTCAAGGCTGCTGCCGACCACGGTTTTACGGCGATTGCGAAAGTGGACATCATGGATGCCGACGGCGAAGTGTCCCTGCCGGTAAAAGGCGGCAAGCACCTGAAAGAGGATTTCGTGGGCAAGAACTACTTGAATTACGATTTTACGGTTGTGCTGTCGCATTTCAAAGGTCATGCGATGGGTGGTTTCGGCGGCGCAATCAAGAATATCTCCATCGGCATCGCCTCGTCGGGCGGCAAGGCGTGGATTCATTCGGCAGGCACGACCAAGGACGTAAGCAAAGTCTGGGGTAACCTTCCCGAACAGGATAACTTTTTGGAGTCGATGGCCGAGGCCGCCAAAGCCGTCACGGACCATTGCGGCGATAAGATTCTCTACATCAGTGTGGCCAACAATCTTTCGGAGGACTGCGACTGTGACTCCTCGCCTGAACATCCGCGGATGGGCGACATCGGAATCCTTGCCTCGCTTGACCCGGTAGCGCTTGACCGGGCCTGCACCGATCTGGTACGCTCCTCCGAAGACCACGGTAAAATTCACCTGATCGAACGTATCGACTCGCGCCACGGGATGCATACACTCGACTATGCCGAACAGCTCGGTATGGGAAGTCAGAAGTACGAACTTGTCGAACTGAAATAGACTGTTCGGGATGCTTGCTATGGCTGTACTGCCCCGCCATCTTTCTCAAATCCGTTCTGTTGGCTGTGGTTGCCGGGTATGCGGCTTCGCATTTCAGGAAAGCTTCGCCCGGACTGCTCCTTGGGGTCGTCTTGGCCTATCAGCTTGTCGGGACGCTGGGAGAATGGGCGACGAAAGGAGATTCCTGGCTTGCCGCACAGGATTTCCGGATTGGTATTCCGGGCATGCTGCTTCAGATATTCGGGAGCTGGCTATTCATTAACCGCATCATTCGTAAGTAATACCATTCCTATTGATTTTTGAATGAAAATAATAAACAAGGAGAGAAAAAGGTCTTTTCCCGTTCCTTTGCAACCTCAAATCGGCAATGGATAAGTAGCCATTATTCTCTTAACTCCTGCTGAACAGGTCAAAACCCCTCAATGGATGAATATAGAGTAAACCTGCATATCTCCCTTTATTTCCAACAGTTTGCATTATTCCTGCGAAATCCATCCGTATGTGAGCGAGTTTTGTTATATTTGTCCGATAAATAAAAAAACAGCTCATGATTTCAAACAAAATTTTACTAATATGCCTGGCCTTCATCGCATTGACTGCATGCAGCGCCGGCTCGAAAAAACAAACGAATCATCATATGGAAAATGAAAAGCGTACCCTAGTGAAACTGGAAACCACCATGGGGAATATCACAGTGGCCCTGTATAATGAAACACCGAAACATCGTGATAACTTTATCAAACTGGTAAAAGAGGGAGTATATGACAGTACGTTGTTCCACCGGGTTATCAAACAATTCATGATCCAGGCCGGCGATCCGGACAGCAAAAACGCATCGGATACCGCCATGCTGGGCAGCGGTGATGTGGGTTACACCATTCCCGCCGAATTCAATCCGAAATTCTTCCACAAGAAAGGAGTATTGGCGGCAGCACGCCAGGGTGATGATGTGAACCCCGAAAAGGCTTCATCGGGTTGCCAGTTCTATATTGTTACCGGACGCAAGTTCACCGAACCGCAACTGCTGGGCATGGAGAACAAAATAAACGAACAGCGTGAAGAGGCCCTGTTCGACAGTCTAGCACGCCAGCACATGAAGGAAATATACAAGATGCGCAAGGCGGGCGACAATGCCGGATTACTGGAATTGCAGGACACACTGGAAGCCCAAGCCCGTGAACTGGCGGACAAAGAAGAGAAATTCCGCTTCACCCCCGAACAGATCAAAGCATACAGCACCGTAGGCGGCGCTCCCCACCTGGACGGTTCTTATACCGTATTCGGTGAAGTAACCGAAGGCATGGAAGTAGTGGAGAATATTGAAATAGCAAAAACGAACCGCGCAGACCGCCCTGTAGAGAATATCCGGATTCTCAAGGCCAGTATTCAGTAATTTGCGACTCAGATGATTAACATTAACCGATACACCTTGTCTAACGGGCTGCGTGTGATACACAATGAGGACAATACAACCCAGATGGTGGCACTGAACCTGCTGTACGATGTGGGCGCACGCGATGAAGATCCTGACCATACCGGATTCGCCCATCTGTTTGAACACCTGATGTTCGGAGGCTCTGTCCATGTGCCCGACTATGACACTCCGGTACAAAATGCCGGAGGCGAGAATAACGCATGGACAAATAATGACATAACCAATTATTACATCACCCTCCCCCGTCAGAATGTGGAAACCGGATTCTGGCTGGAGAGTGACCGTATGTTGTCTCTCGACTTTAACCCGCGCAGTCTGGAAGTGCAACGGCAAGTAGTAATCGAAGAGTTCAAACAGCGAAACCTGAACCAGCCATACGGAGACGCCTCGCATCTGCTACGTGCCCTGGCTTATAAGGTGCATCCGTACCAGTGGCCTACCATCGGCAAAGAAATCAGCCACATAGCCAATGCCACCCTTGAAGAGGTAAAAGCTTTTTTCTTTAAATATTATGCACCGGACAATGCCATTCTGGCTGTAACGGGACATATTACTTTTGAAGAGACAGTGGCACTGGCCGAAAAGTGGTTCGGCCCTATCCCGCGCCGCAACGTACCCCCCCGCTCACTGCCGGCAGAACCCCGGCAAACGGAGGAACGCCGGCTGACAGTGGAGCGGAACGTGCCTGTAGACGCGCTCTTTATGGCATTCCATATCTGTGAACGACGCCATCCCGACTATTATGCTTTTGATATGCTGAGCGACTTGCTAAGTAGCGGACGTTCCTGCCGCCTGGTGCAGCATCTGGTGCAAAAGAAACAGGTATTCAACAGCATCGACGCCTATATCTCGGGCAGCATTGACGAGGGATTGTTCCATATCACCGGCAAACCCGCCCCAGGCGTCACGCTGGAAGCTGCCGAAACAGCCGTATGGCAGGAACTGAAGGCATTGACGGAAGAAAGTGTGGACGAGGACGAGCTGGAAAAAGTAAAGAACCGCTATGAAAGCGAACAGATATTCAATAACCTGAATTACCTGAATGTGGCTACCAATCTGGCTTATTTTGAACTGACCGGCAAAGCGGAGGATATTAACAATGAAGTAAACAAGTATCGTTCGGTCACTGCCGGACAGATAAAAGAAGCGGCACAAAAAACATTTGTGCGGGAAAATTGTTCCACACTCTACTATAAAAGTAATTTGCCGACCTGATAATATGCTAATTTGCCAATGCGCCATGCGGAACACAGCGCAGCTAGTTGGCAAATTAGCATATTGGCATATTGGCACATTAGCAATTTATTAACCATGCAACATTACAAAGCACTTTTCACTTTAGGTATCCCTATCGTTATCGGCCAGATAGGTGTCATCATTCTGGGTTTTGCCGATACATTAATGATAGGCCATCACAGCACGAATGAATTAGCCGCCGCCAGTTTTGTCAACAATATGTTTACTTTGGCCATTATTTTCGCTACCGGATTCTCATACGGGCTGACCCCTATCGTGGGGAGCCTGTTCGGACGGGGAGAAACCCATGTAGTGGGACGGATGCTGAAGAACAGCCTGTTTGCCAATACACTGCTGGCAGTATTGCTCACACTCATCATGTGGATACTCTATCTGAATATCCACCGGCTGGGGCAACCCGAAGAACTGCTGCCTTTAATGCGTCCCTACTTCATCGTTTTACTGATATCCTTGTTGTTTGTACTGCTTTTCAACGGTTTCAAGCAATTTGCCGATGGCATAACCGACACCCGCGTTTCCATGTGGATCTTATTGGCAGGAAATGTGATGAATATCATCGGCAACTACATCCTGATTTACGGTAAACTGGGAATGCCCGAAATGGGATTGCTGGGAGCGGGAATTTCCACATTGGCCTCCCGTATCATGATGGTGGTCGTGTTCGCCGTCATTTTTTTCTGTACCCGGCGTTATCATATTTATAAAGAAGGATTTCTACACAATGCGCTCAACCGGGCAGACTTCCTGCACCTGAACAAACTGGGATGGCCCATTGCCATGCAGATGGGGATGGAAACCGCTTCGTTCAGCCTCAGCGCCATTATGGTGGGATGGATCGGGACTACCGCTCTGGCAGCCCACCAAGTGATGCGCGCCATTTCCCAAATCTGCTTTATGATGTATTATGGCATGGGAGCAGCCGTTGCTGTGCGGGTTAGCAACTTCCGCGGACAGAATGACCGGATAAACGTCCGGCGCTCGGCATACGCCGGATTCCATATCATGCTGTTCATCGCACTAATAGGAGCCCTGCCCATCTTCCTGCTGCGTAACGAACTGGGAGGATGGTTCAGTGACAGTCCGGCGGTCAGCGTGATGGTAGCACAACTTATCATTCCGTTCATCATCTACCAGTTTGGTGACGGATTACAGATAAATTTCGCCAATGCCCTTCGTGGAATCGCAGATGTGAAACCCATGATGTATATCGCATTCATCGCTTATTTCCTTATCTCCCTGCCGGCCGGCTATTTCTTCGGTTTCATCATGGACTGGGGAATTATAGGAATATGGATGGCATTTCCTTTCGGACTGACTACAGCCGGAATACTCTATTACCTACGCTTTAACCGTGATACGAAATTAAAATAAAACCACCATGAGCCTGCCCAACCGTTCCACCAAGCTGAAAGTTGCATTCGGCTATATCCTGCTGACTGCACTGCTCTTTATATCCATCGGATATATTTATCAGGAGATGAAGTCACTGACCGGAACCAGCGATGATGAAGCCATCCTGAGCCAACGGCGCCATGTCACCAATCAGATTATCGGCCAGCTTTATCAGGCGGAAGTTATCGGACAATCACTCAGTACAGGACAACTAGGACAGTACTACCGATACAAACGTGCCATGAAACAGGCCAACACAGCGCTGGACTCCCTGCGCACACTGCTGACCGACAGCATACAACTGGCACGGCTGGATACGGTGGGAATGCTTTTCATGGATAAAGAACGGAATATGCGCAACCTGCTAAAAGCAATTCAGGACGGCGGAACAGATAAAATTTACAAACAGCATATCGACGAACTGATTGCCGAGCAAGACTCTTTACTCAGCCTTCCCCACGTGCGCAAAAAAGTAATCACACACACCAATTCATACGTTATCCGCAAAAAGCCCAAAAGCTTCTTCAAACGACTGGGAGAAGTGTTCGCACCCGGGAAAGCGGATTCCACACAAGTCAGCAATGTGATTCAGGAAGAATATACCGATACGCTGACCGAAGCATACAGCCCGGCAGACACGGTGGTCACCATGCTGAAAGACATACAGAGCCGGGTGACCGACACCCATCAGGAACGGATGGAAATGGTGAATCGCCGCACCCAGTCCCTGCGCCTCAGTGGCTTGAAACTGAGTCAGAAAGTCAATCAGCTATTAAGTACCATAGAGGAAGAAGAGCAGGCTCTGGCACAAAACAAACATATACAAGAGGAATACATCCGCCAAAGCTCTATCCGCACAGTGGCAGGAATCGCCTTTGTCGCCGTGGTTCTGGCTATTTTCTTCCTGGTCCTGATATGGAGGGACATCACTCGCAGCAACCACTACCGCCGAGAACTGGAAAAAGCCAAACGCCGTGCCGAAGACTTGCTGGTGGCGCGTGAAAAACTGATGCTGACCATCACACACGATATCAAGGCCCCCGTGGGTTCCATCTTGGGCTATACCGACCTGCTGGAACGGATCACTACCGAAGAACGCCAGCGTTTCTATCTGAACAATATGCAAAGTTCAGCCAATCACCTGCTCAGCCTAGTCAAATCCCTGCTGGATTACCACCGGCTGGACGCACATAAAATGGACATCAACCGGGTATCATTCAACCCCCACCAACTGTTCGACACCATTTATATCAGCTTCAAACCGATGGCGGACTCCAAACAGCTGGAACTGAACTATCATTGCAACGAATCATTAAACCGCGTATACATAGGAGACCCGTTCCGTATCCGCCAGATAGCAGAGAATCTGCTATCCAATGCACTGAAATTCACCAAAGAAGGAAGCATCACTCTGCAAGCAGCGTTGGAAAACGGCCAACTGCATTTCAGTATCAGTGACACAGGATGTGGTATCAGCCAAGAAGAGCAACAACGTATCTTTCAGGAATTCACCCGGCTCCACAACGCACAAGGACAAGAAGGATTCGGCTTGGGACTGGCCATCACCCGTAAACTGGTGCTTCTGCTCGAAGGAGATATCAAGATAGAAAGCGAACAAGGGAAAGGCAGCCGATTCCATGTATATCTGCCTTTGCCTGAGGGGCCTTCCCATCCGGATGAAAATCCCTCCGGACCGGAAGCGGAACATACTCCTGCTTCCCCTGACGCAACCGGAATCCGTCAAATAGACACTCCCAGCAATGACAGTGAGCCGATCCACCTGAGTTTAATTGACGATGACCGCTTACAGTTACAGCTTACCACCGCCATGCTGGAACGCCCCGGAGTGACTGTGACCTGCTGCCATCATCCCGAAGAGCTTCTCAACAAATTGAAAGACAAGCGCTTCGACGCCCTGCTCACCGACATACAGATGCCTGCCATGAACGGATTCGATTTATTGAAAGCCATCCGCACGCTGGACACATCATGGGTGCGAACCCTGCCGGTGATCGCGCTGACCGCCCGTAGCGATATGGACGAAAATTATTTCCGTTCACATGGCTTTGCCGGTTGCCTGCACAAACCTTTCACCATAAACGAATTGTTTACAGCCATCTTCCAGGCCACAGGAAAGGACGTATCCGCCGCAGGAAATCCGGCTCCTCACACAGCACCGGCCAAAGAAAACCATCCCCAACAAGAAACGTTGGATTTCTCTGCCCTGACCGCCTTCTCGGAAGATGATCCGGAAGCAGCCGCAGAAATACTCCGCACCTTCATCAGCGAAACAAAAAAGAACCGAGAGTATATGGAAGAAGCGTTGGCGAAAAGGAATATGGAAGGCATCACGGCAATAGCTCATAAACTGTTGCCGCTGTTCACCATGCTGGGAGCCACCCGTTGCATTCCTGCACTGACATGGATGGAACAAAGACGAGGGACGGCTGAAATCAGTGAAGAAGCGGTAGAGAAAACAAACTTTATAGTAAAAGAAATAGAAAAAGTAATTGACGAAGCACAAAAACAGATTGAAATTCCGGATGAAGAATGAAGAATTAAACCCTGTTAAGTTAAAAGGTATTAGAAATAGAGTCCGTGTTTCGGCACACCGTGAAAAAAGTTTATTTTTGTACGAATAAAAAACACATAAAGATGCCACATTCCATTCTGATAGTAGAAGATGACTTGACTTTTGCCACCATGTTGAAAACCTGGCTGGGTAAAAAAGGATTTTCGGTTGATACAGCAAGCAGTAATGCGCGCGCACGCAAACAACTGGACGCACAACCATACGATCTTGTCTTGTCTGATCTGCGCCTGCCCGATCAAGATGGTATCTTCTTGCTTTCATGGATGAAAGAACAGAAATACAACATCCCACTCATCATCATGACAGGCTATGCTGACATCCAAAGCGCTGTACAGGCCATAAAACATGGAGCCAGTGATTACATTTCAAAACCGGTACAACCGGATGAGTTGCTGAAGAAAATTAATGAGGCATTGCAAAACAAAGCTTTACCTACACCGGCAGGAATAGAAAAGAACACAGTCACGCCCAAAGCATCCAAGAGCAAAGCCGTTCCCCATAGTGCAACCGTTCCTCCCTCTAATTTCCTGGAGGGGGAAAGCGAGGCGGCGCGCCAACTCTACAATTATGTAGGTCTGGTAGCTCCCACCCCCATGTCCGTACTGATAAACGGTGCCAGCGGAACAGGTAAAGAGTATGTGGCGCACCGTATTCATCAGCTAAGCAAACGGGCCGACAAACCGTTCATTGCCATAGACTGCGGTTCTATCCCCAAAGAACTGGCGGCTTCCGAATTCTTCGGTCATGTAAAAGGCTCCTTCACAGGGGCGTTAAACGACAAAACAGGAGCATTCGTAGAAGCCAACGGAGGTACTTTGTTTCTGGATGAAATAGGCAACTTAAGTTATGAAGTACAAATACAGTTGCTCCGTGCTTTGCAGGAAAGACGTATCCGTCCGGTCGGCTCCAATAAAGAAATAGAGGTAGATGTGCGGCTGGTCAGCGCTACCAACGAGAACCTGCAACAAGCCATTGAAAAAGGAAACTTCCGCGAAGATCTTTACCACCGTATCAATGAATTTACCCTTCGTATGCCGGCATTAAAAGAACGGCAAGAAGATATCCTGCTATTCGCCAATTTCTTTTTGGACCAGGCAAACAGGGAACTGGACCGCCAGCTGATAGGGTTTGACGCCGCTGCCAGCCAAGCTTTACAAACGTATTCATGGCCCGGAAATCTCCGGCAACTGAAGAATATAGTAAAACGTGCCACCCTGTTGGCACAGAGCAACTTTATCACCCTTGCCGAATTAGGTTATGAGTTGCAGGAACCTGTAATGTCCGCCAGTCCGCAGACGTTCAGCCTGCATGATGAAGCGGCGGAAAAGAAACGTATCCTTGAGGCATTGAAGCAGACAGGAAACAATAAAAGTAAAGCCGCTATCTTATTAGGCATAGACCGGAAGACTTTATATAACAAATTGAAACTGTACGATATTCAGTAACTTTACCAACAAGAAGCTACTGTACCGTAAGGCTGTTGCCCCTACTGTTCCTATCGGGCACAGCCTTACAGCATATAAACTCATCTTCCCGCCGGATATGTGGAATAATTCCACAAAGCATTCCCCATGTTCCACACTTATCCACATGTGCCTTTCATCCTCCACTAAGAGAAATCCATTAATTATCAATATTTTAAAGATTCAAGCTATTTTCTGGCACAGATATTGTCATTCTGTTATCAGAGAAAACAAAACAACATAGTATTAACAGTAAAAACCTACAATTATGAAAAAGTTATTTGTTGCAGTAGCATTGGTAATGGGATTAGGAACATCAGTAGCATTCGCCGACAACTTTATGGTGGACTCTGTGACCATAACTATGATAAATGATTTTACCCCTATTGAAGTGAAAGACCTTCCGGCTGCCGTGCAGGAAGCTATCACAAAGAACTATGCAGAATCTACTATCAAAGAAGCTGCCGTAGAAGCAAACGAAGATGGAACTAAAACTTACAAGGTTGTTTTAACTGATAAAGAGGGAACTGAAAGCACTGTACTTTTCAGCGAAAGCGGAGAAGTTTTGAAGTAAATGAAAGATGCCTAAAAGTAAGAAAAGGGAATGCTGTGAAGCATTCCCTTTTTGTTTTCTATCTTTAGTCTATCTCAAAACCGTTCCACAAGTTACCTTCGGGTACCGGCGCAGTCAACCGGATCATTTCCTTCGACACAGGGTGAACGAACTGTACCGTCCGGGCATGCAGACAGATACTGCCATCCGGGTTGGAACGTGGAGAGCCATATTTCAAATCACCTTTAATGGGACATCCCATCTTGGCCAACTGGCAACGAATCTGATGATGCCTTCCGGTTTTCAGATCCACCTCCAATAAATAGTAATTCTGAGAATGGCCGATAAGTTTATAATGAAGTACAGCTTTCTTGGAATTCTTTACTTCCTTATCGTATGCATAAGACTTATTCTGTTTCTCGTTACGCACCAAATAGTGAACCAGCTCGCCCTCCGTTTCCTTGGGGCATTCTTTCACTATGGCCCAATAGGTCTTTTTCACCTCACCATTACGGAACATCTCATTCAGTCTGGGCAATGCCTTGCTCGTTTTGGCGAACACCACCAACCCGCTGACGGGACGGTCCAAGCGGTGGGTCACTCCAATGAAGACATTTCCCGGCTTATTATATTTCTCTTTCAGGTATTGTTTCACCATCTCCGACAAGGGAGTATCACCGGTCTTGTCTCCCTGAACGATCTCGGAAGAAGTCTTATTGACTACAACAATATGATTATCCTCGTAAACAACTGTCATATTACATGTTCATACCGCCGTCAACCTGGATAACCTGTCCTGATACATACGAAGACATATCAGAAGCCAGGAAAGTAGCTACATCCGCCACATCTTCAGGAGTACCTCCACGACGCAAAGGAATCTTCTTGGCCCACTCAGCTTTTACTTCGTCAGACAATTTGGCTGTCATATCCGTGATGATGAATCCCGGAGCGATGGCATTGGCACGGATACCGCGAGAGCCCAATTCCTGAGCGATGGATTTAGCCAGACCGATCATACCGGCTTTTGAAGCAGAATAGTTACATTGACCGGCATTTCCGTGAACACCCACTACGGAAGCCATGTTGATAATGCTTCCACTCTTCTGACGCATCATGATCGGAGTACATGCGTGGATAAAGTTAAAGGCAGACTTCAAGTTCACAGCGATTACCGCATCCCACTGCGCCTCACTCATACGCATCATCAATCCATCTTTCGTGATACCTGCATTGTTCACCAGAATATCAACAGAACCGAAATCATCCTTAATCTGATTAACCACTATCTCTGTATCCTCAAAATTCGCAGCATTAGAAGCAAAACCTATCACCTTTACACCCAACGCAGCAATTTCTTTTTCAGTATTCTGACCGTTTTCATCAATTACCAAGTCTGTAAAAGCAATATTTGCTCCTTCGGCAGCAAACTTCAATGCAATCGCTTTACCAATACCACGAGCGGCACCTGTCACAATCGCAGTCTTTCCTGTTAATAATCCCATAATTTTTGATTTTATAATTATAAAGTTAATTTTATTCCTTATTCTGTTCTTTACGCCCCAATGCGCCATACACAATTTTTGCCACGTATGCCCATCCTGTCTCATCGTCCAGTTCCTCACCTATCTGGCCACGTATATAAGGCGCTTCAATGCCCTTCACGCAATAGTGCACAATATCCGCCACGATATTCACATTGTCTATATCAAAGATTCCCTTTTCCTTTCCTTCCGTCAACACCTGCCTGAACAGCTTTGTTTCCGTCCGGTCAAAATTCTTCCGCACCGCCTCCACTCTCCATATATCACGGAAAAAGCCGGCACGCAAAGTCCCGTTCCTGAACACCACCATCTTGATAGAGTCCAGATGTGTTTCTATCAGCCGCAGTATTTTCGTATCAGGAGCGATATCCTGTTCAGCCACTTTCTCCATAGCCCCCGACAGCATCTCTAACTCCGACTCCACCACTGCCATATAAATGTCTTCTTTGCTCTTGAAATACGTATAGAGCGTGCGTCTTCCCTTCTTGGAAGCCACCGCTATATCATTCATTGTCGTATCATCCACCCCATTCTTCGCAAAAAGCTGACGGGCGACGTCTACCAATTTAGCCCTAGTCTTTGATACTGCCATATAAGTTCAATTGCACATTACATATATATGTGAGCAAAATTACATTTTTTCTTTGTACCACACAAACAAATAAAGTATAATCTTGAAGCAAACGTTAATTAACATATCGTATACGCTCTATATATCAACACATTAGCTAAAAAGATTATTTTATTTGAGAAAAAGATACAGAAATAGTTTGGAGATTAGAAAAAAAGCCGTACCTTTGCACCCGTAATCAAAACACAACATCGCGGAGTGGAGCAGTTGGTAGCTCGTTGGGCTCATAACCCAAAGGTCGTCTGTTCGAGTCAGGCCTCCGCAACTTCAATCAAAGAGAAGCAGAATTGCTTCTCTTTTTTATTTCCCCAGTATTTTTTTATTTCTTATCTTTGACCTTCATTAAATTATCAAGATACATAGAACCATGAAACAAAACATCTTATTTTATCTCATCGCTTTACTATTTTTCCCTCTCTATGAGATGCAGGCAGCCCACCAACCTGAATTCTCTACTGCCGGTTTCTATGAACTGGCAAACTCCGGACGTGAAGTATATTCCATGAATCCGGCATGGCGATTCCACAAAGGAGCCGCTACAGGTGCAGAAGCTACCGACTTTAATGACCGGAACTGGAAAATGGTTTCCCTGCCCGACGGCATTGAATATGTACCGACTGAGGCCAGTGGATGTATCAACTATCAAGGCGAGGTATGGTACCGCAAACATTTCACTCCGGCAGATGAATTGAAAGGCAAAAAACTTTTCCTGCATTTCGAAGCTATCATGGGGAAAAGCAAAGTTTTCGTAAACGGCAATTTATTGACCGAACACTTTGGCGGATACCTGCCTGTAGTCGTTGATGTCACCGACGCACTGAATTGGGAAACAGACAATGTGATAGCCGTATGGGCAGACAACAGCAATGACCCCAGCTATCCTCCCGGCAAAGCACAGGATGTACTGGATTATACTTATTTTGGCGGCATCTATCGTGACTGCTGGCTAATAGCCCATCGTCCGGTTTTCATCACCGATCCCAATTTCGAAAACGAAATGGCAGGCGGCGGGCTTTTCGTGTCATACGACAAAGTTTCCGACACTTCCGCAGAAATAATCCTGAAAGCCCATATACGTAATGACAGTAAAAAGAACTTCAAAGGAGTAGTAGAATATGAACTTCAGCAACCCGACGGCACACAAGCCGCATTTCTGAACGATGTCATTCAAGTACGTCCGGGCAAGGCAGTCACTTCAAAAGATAAAATAATGTTGAAGTCTCCCCTGCTTTGGAGCCCTGAAACGCCTACGTTATATAACCTGATTGTCCGTATCCGCGACAATGAAGGAAATGTAGTGGACGGCTACCGCCGCCGCATCGGTATCCGCAGCGTAGAATTCAAGGGCAAGGACGGATTCTGGCTGAACGGCAAACCTTATCCAAGCCCACTGATTGGCGCCAACCGCCATCAGGATTTTGCCGTAGTAGGCAATGCCGTTGCCAACAGCATTCATTGGCGCGACGCTAAAAAGCTACGCGACGCAGGTATGAAAGTCATCCGGAATGCTCACTGCCCTCAAGTCCCCGCCTTTATGGACGCCTGCGACGAACTGGGCGTGTTCGTCATCGTCATCACTCCGGGATGGCAATTCTGGAATGACGCCCCCGAATTTGCACAACGTGTCTATAGCGATATCCGCAACCTGGTACGGCGTGATCGCAATCACCCTTGTGTATGGTTATGGGAACCTATTCTGAATGAAACCTGGTATCCGGCAGACTTCGCCCAAAATACCCTCGATATTGTCAATCAAGAATACCCTTATCCGTATTGCTACTCCGGTTGCGACAGCGAAGCACGGGGACATGAGGTATATCCGGTACTCTTCACTCATCCGGCCAACGCGGACAAGGACTGGGCCATCAAAAGCCTCGACCCTAAAATAACCTATTTCACCCGCGAGTGGGGAGATAATGTAGACGACTGGAATTCGCACAACTCCCCCAGCCGTGTGGCACGCAACTGGGGGGAACAGGCTATGCTCATCCAGGCACAGCACTATGCCGCTCCCCGTTATCCTTTCACCTGTTACGATGTACTCTGCCGTACTCCGCGCCAACACGTCGGCGGCTGTTTGTGGCACTCGTTCGACCACCAACGCGGCTATCATCCCGATCCCTTCTATGGTGGTGTGATGGACGTATTCCGTCAACCCAAATATGCTTATTATATGTTCAAAGCCCAGCGCTCGCCCGAAAAGCAAGACCGTCTTTTCGAAACAGGACCGATGGTGCACATCGCCCATGAAATGACTCCCTTCTCACCCAAAGACGTTACTGTATACTCCAATTGTGACGAGGTGCGGCTTACTTATAATAAAGGTGGCAAGACATGGACTTACACCAAGCCGGCAACGAAAGAAGGAATGCCCTCACCCGTTATAACATTCAAAGATATATACGACTTCATGATAGACAAGAACATGTCTATGAGAAAGAAGAAACAGGACGAGGTGTTCCTACTGGCCGAAGGCATCATAGACGGAAAAGTAGTTGCCACGCACGAAGTACGACCGGCCCGGCGTCCCGAGAAACTGCTGCTTTGGGTTGACAATGAAAACACCGACTTAAAAGCTGATGGCTCCGACTTTGTAACCGTAGTAGCCGCCATAGCCGATAAAAACGGGAATATCAAACGTCTGAACAACTATTATGTGAAATTCCATGTAGAAGGAGAAGGACGTATTTTAGGCGGAGCGAATATACTGGCCAATCCGGCTCCGGTAAAATGGGGGACAGCCCCCGTGCTGATACAATCCACCTTAAAGCCGGGTAAAATCAAAATCACTGCCAGCGTATTGTTCGAAGGCTCGCAAATGCCTGCCAGCGCAGTGTTGGAATTAGAAAGCAAGCCGGCAGCTCATCCTTTCATCTATACCGAAAGTGAAGCTGCGCTGATTCCCATGAGCAGCGACTCACCTTTTGGACAATCAGCCGCCAAATCGGCTTCCGAACTGGAACAAGAACGTCTGCTGAAAGAACGGAATGCACAAAGGCTGAAAGAGGTGGAAAAACAACAAGCCGACTTCGGTGAAAAGAAATAATCATCGCCATCCTGACAGGATGGACGGAAAGTGTTCGCTTCCCGTCCATCCACTTCTTTACATTTCACCTCAAATTTCCCCTTATTCCCCTAATTTATCGAAAAAAAAACAGCTTTCGCCGAATAGATTAGAAAAATCGACCGAGAACATTTACCTTTGCTATCTAAAATTAAATAATAAATACCATTCAAGTTTTAATCATAAAACAGCAAAACGAAAACGATGATGAAAAAGACAACAACTATTCTCTGTTTGGGCATCGCTCTATGCATGTTGGGGTGTAGCGATGACGATGATCAAGTTACAACAACCTCCACCGTTCCTTTTTCTCTCACAGCATCACTGTCCCCCCGTTCTTCAGATGCAGAGGATACAGGCATCCTGCAAGGCAACTGGAACGCCAACAGCCAACTGGCCGTAATGAAAACCGGTTCCAGCGGTGTTCCCAAAACGATTCTCACAAGAGAAACTGACTCTTCTGATACCTTTACGGGCGATCTTTCGACACTAGTAAAGAACGAGAATGAAATTGCCGTATTCTACCCGGCGGCAGCCATCACCGCGACCAGCAGCGACACTCTGACTCAAACCCTCAACCTGAGCGGACAAGACGGAACACTGGCAGGTATAACAAATTATGATTACTCGTGGGCACTGTGTAAAGCCAGCATGAACGAAACTACAGGCTCTTCCGCCTGCGAAATGACTAGCTTGGTCACCATCGGTAAATTCCAGTTCACCGCCAACGGTGACAGTCCTTTGAACAACATCACAAGAATTACCGTAACCGCCACTGCCGGAAACCTCTACTCGAGTGCCGTTATGAAACTAAAAGACGGAGAGTTTAGCAGTACCCAAACAGGAAATATCACTATTAAAAACAAAACCGGTATTTCCGGAACCACTTACATCTCCTTCTTCCCTTCCGAAGCACAATTGCATTTCACCCTTGTTACCACCACCGGTGAAGTGTATGAGACAGCTACTTCGACAACCATCAAATTGGAGAAAGGCAAAGTATACGAAGCGCCGACACTCACTTGCACTCTTTTACCTTCTGCCAAGGTAGGCGATTATTACTATAGCGACGCTACCTTCTCCAGCGAGAAGAATGAGAATAAAACCTGCATCGGTATTGTCTATGCTCTGGATGATGCGGACGGCAATCTCTCGCCCACCCTGTCCACTTCTCCATTCGGACGCATCGTGGCATTAAGCGACAACCAGTCCAGTACCAAATGGATCAGCAAAGCAGAAGATATAGAAGGCATCGAAAACTATACCACCGCTGACGGTACATTGACAAGCGGTGTTCTCCCTTATTATGACGGAACCGCCGATTCTTTCTTCTCCGATAAGGACGAGGAACGCATCAAGGGAGCAACCATCCATGTTGAAACCGGACAACCTGCCACCTGGGTGTCAGAAGGAGCCATCAGCGACTTCAACGGAAAGGCTCACACCGCCTATCTTGGTAAAAGTTCTTCCAGTTACCCGGCAGGAGGTTACTGCTACCAATACAGTACCAGCGGCAAATCGGCAGGTGAATGGTATTTACCGTCGGCAGGCGAGTTGACTTTGTTGTGGGAACTTCAAAAAACCGGAGTCATTTGCAAAGACAAACAAGATTGTTTCAATGATTTCACACGCAAGGGGTACTTGTCTTCTTCCGAACACTCGGCAGAATCCGCCTGGTATCTGAATTTCGTTAGTGGTGCGATAGTTGCCAACAGCAAAGCCAGCAATTACGCCACGCGCCCTGTCGCACAGTTCTAAAGTTCCAATGGAGGTAGCAGCCCCATTGGTTATAAACGATTGACAAATTGATTGTAAAGCCCGGTCCGCTTACCACAAAATGGACCGGGCTTCTTTTTTTCATATTTTTCACTCTTTCCTTTATCAACCCGGAGATTTTCCGATCTTTGCAGCACACCAATTCTTACGCCTATGAAAATACGATCCACCCATGAATTGCATCAAATTGGGTAAATTGATGCTGGAAGTTGATATAAAGCATTTCCAAGTCAGGGCATTGGCTGACATCAACGGATTACAACCCCGAAACCTCCATCACTGCCAGGTATTTCAACCAAAAACAGCCCGAAAAATCTAAAGACCATATATGACAAAAGACAGAGAATCCTCACGAACTCCCTGCCCTTTTGCTAAGTTAAAAATATTATCCCAAAAAACGAAAACTTTTACTTCTGAATATTTATTGACCCAACCTTATGAAAAAAATTATTTTTCAGCATGTCCGCCTGCCGTAGTGGGCCAATTTATATTCTGATATATATTGCTATTGTTTATATCGCGGTCAGCAGAAGCTGTACGTATATCACTGATTCCTATCGGATACAAATAATATGCCTCATGCCAGTTATAACCATCACGCAGTTCGTTGGAACTCTCCAAATTACGGCTGTAAGGACGTAGATACTTGCCTTGCTCTTTACCAGAGACAACTGCATCCGATGTCCCGTCCGCCTTGATATCAGCATCATACAACAGATAAAGATTATCCCAAAAATTCACTCCTTCAGGAATCCACTTTGCAGTTATCATACGGTCAAAGGAGCGCCAACGAATCAAATCGGCAAAACGTTGTCCTTCACTGAAAAGCTCGTTCATACGTTCGCGACGAATATTATACAAGGTCACATCCACCATGGAAGTCCCTGAATACACCCCGAAATCCTTTTCTTTGGAAAGATCGGTAGCAGCAATTGTAGCGTCAATATCAGTGCTCACCCCGGCACGTTCACGCAATTGCATCCAATACTTTCTGGCATCAGCATCCAGTGTTCCATTCTTTTCATAACAAGCTTCCATATAGTTCAATAATGCCTCAGCTGTACGGAAAACAGGGCATGCGTTAGTACAGCGCAACTCATCATTCGGAGTCTGGGTATAATCATACGTATAATACTTACGTGGCTGATACCCTGTGATACAACGTATTTCTTGATTTGAATTATCGATACCGGGTTTCTTGAATGGCTGACTGTACTGAGGCGCACTAGGATCAGAATCAAGCAGCGTACTCTCACTCCAAACAAAAAGCTGAAGACGTTCGTCGCGACCGGCTTTCACATTATCAATGCTGACATCACCCTGATAGTCATTGCTGGCATAAATGGGTAATCCATTCTTCATCAGAAAAGACTCTGCAAAGGTACGGGTATATCCATCGGCACAACCAGTCTTCACACGATAGGCTGCATCGTGACTGATACTCAGGCTAAAGCTGTACTGTTTCCACAATAAGACTTCGGGGACATTAGCCAGTGAAGGCTGACTATACATTTCAAAATAGTCATTCCAACCTGTGATGACACCCGGTTGAGGTTCTATTACATGATTATTGGTAGTCAGTTGCGCATTATCGGCTACCTGTTTTGCAGCATTCATAGCTTCTGTCAAGAAAAAATCCACTTCACTATCAATACTGAAATTCTTTCCACTGTTATAAGGCATATTGGCTCCCGGCCAATTATTATCTCCCGGTACACGTCCGCTTCCTTTATGATACTTTTCAAAAGTGGCTTCAAACAAGGCTACTCTAGATTTAAACAGCAAAGCCGCCTCTCTATTGACACGCTGACCATTGAACTTGCCTCGACTTGCTAAATATGAAATAGCTTTGTCCAAATCTTCCAATATGAAACGTGCCACTTCATTACGCGGAGTACGCTTACTGTTTTCTACAATGACCTCATCATTATCTTCCAAGACCTTGGTAACTATGGGTAAATCACCATAATAGGCCAACATTCGGGAATAACACAATGCACGGAAGAAGTAACCCTCTCCGATATAGTTCTTAATCAGTTCCGCATCGCCGGTAATCGTTCCATTCTCATAACCGGTAACTGCCTTATCTAAAAAATAATTGTAAACGCGTACTCCTCCATAGTATCCCTGAAGGGCTTTTCCCGAAGAAACTTCCCAATGGTCATCGGCAAAAAGAGTCGTATTACCGTTCAACCCAGCCAACATGATATCGGTATTACCGTCAGAACGTGCCATACCATCACTATAACTCTGCGTATGATACATCTCTCCGCTATAGGGAGCAACCAAATAGGAACTATAATAATTATTCAAGTAAGTAGCCAGCTGATCGGCTGATGTATAGAATGACTCCGGTGTGATTTGGCTTACAGGATCAAGGTCGAGCAGATCGTTACACGAGGTGGTACTCATAGCAGCACCCAACAAAAGACATAATCCGATGTGTTTTGTATTTATTTTCATAATATTCTTCTTTTTATTAGTTAAAAGCTAAGATTTACACCCACAGAAACAGTACGTTGCAACGGATAAGTTTTACCACTGCCCCATCCTTCGTCACCATATCCTCCGAAAGCTTCGGGATCAAATATATCGGACAGACTAGTGATAGTGAATAAATTATCGCATGACAGATAAATGCGGCAATTACTGATTCCGGCCGGTGACAACAGAGATTTCGGCAAAGTATACCCCAACTGGATATTCTTGCAACGGAGATAGGCGGCACTTTGCAAATAACGCGTCTGTGTCTGCTGATTTTTCTGAATACCGCCAAAATAAGGTTTCGGATAATATGCACCAGTATTGTTTTCCGTCCAATAGTCCAAATGATCTTCAAAGCAGGCGCTTTGCCACATATTTCCTTGCGCTCCCCAAAAGTATGCATCACCGGCACCGAAGAACCAATCGCGTTTCAACACTCCTTGAAAGAAAATAGAAAAATCAAATCCCTTGTATGCCGCATCTAAGTTCAAACCGATACGATAACGAGGAGTCGCATTACCAATACGTTTCAAATCACCGTGATCGTCCAAAGTATTTGCACCGGAACTGACAATGCCATCTCCATTCAAATCCTTATACATCACATCACCTGCACCCCAGTTGCTTCCCCAGTTGGGCTTATTGGTTGTCAGCCAATTGTCCATTTCTACTTTTGAAGAAGCCAGACCGACACTTTCATACCCCCAAATTTCATTTAAATACTTGCCATTATAATACCCTCCGATACTTTGATTGCTAAACTCCCCATCGTATGGATAGGTCAGAATTTTAGATCGATTATCCGAGAGATTGAACCGAACACCATATTTGAAATCATTAATCTGATCACGCCATCCGATTTCCAATTCCCACCCCGAAGTACGCATATCACAGTTGTTGGTTTTGGGAGCATTAGTACCCAATACAGAACCCAAGATAGGTGCCGGACCAATCATGTCTTTTGTAGTACGACTATACCAATCAAAAGTACCGGTCAGGCGATTATTAAAAGCGCCGAAATCAAAACCGAAATCCCATGTTTCCACCGTTTCCCAAGTCATGGTAGCATTAACGATGCTGGGAAGGGAAGATGTATTTTGTTTTTCGCCATTAATCAGCCAGTTGCTGGATGCAGAACTGATGGCCTGCTGCTGATAGAACGGATACCAATCCCAGAAACTGTTATAATTGGAACTAGTGTTACCTAATTGTCCCCAAGAACCACGAAGTTTCAGCGTATTAACTGTTTCACTCAATTTCTCAAAGAACTCCTCACGGGCAATATTCCATCCCAAAGATACCGACGGGAACCATGCCCACCGCTTATCGGCTAGAAAACGTGAAGAACCGTCATAACGAATATTAAACTCCGCCAGATACTTACCGTCATAATCATAATTGAAACGTCCGAAATAACCTGCTGTAGCCCGATTCCAATAACCGTCACCATTCTTCTTGTTACTTTGTGTCTGGCTCAAGAAAGGTTTATCTTCAGTTGTTAAGTCTGTACCGCTTGCCCACATATTGTCTTGATTATAGCGTTCATAGTTCAAGCCCAACAAAACTTTTCCATTATGTTTTCCAAAGCTGTGAGAATAATCGGTATAAACATTTACAGCATAATAGTTTTGCTTGTAGCGGTTATCATACACATAAGTCACTGTTCCGTATCCAGAATCACGTAACATCGGCTCATTGGCTACATTATAATTATAAATAGGAATTTTGTTTTGAGTAGTCTTATTATTGGTAAGACGCAGAGCACCTTCAGCATAGATGTTCCATCCTTTCAACGGCGTGAAGGTAAACTTTAACTGTTGAGTGAACTCATCGTTGTTCTCCTTATATACCCCCCCGTCTTCCAATTCATAAATCTCCATTTCTGCCATCCAGTTTCCATTCGGATCGACTACCGGACAAGAAGGCCAGCGGCGTGCAATGTTATGGAAGAACAACCCTGTCAGATATTGAGGCTTCTCATAATCCTTGTGTGTCCATTTTGTTGAGTAATCCAGGCGTGCCCATGAAGCCAGTTCGGCTCCGATTTTACTATTCAACGTATAACGGTCCAGTTCGTCGTGCCCATGAGAAATCAGACCATTCTGTAGCAAGAAACTTCCACTGACCGACCAATTAAACTTCTCAGTTCCCCCACTCAGACTCAGATTATGCTGTGTAGAAGGCACATTCTTTTTATAGAATTCCTCAAACCAATCCGTATTGGCAAAAGCCGAGCCATAGTTGTTCCACTTCCCATTCTCCACATTGGCTGTTGTTCCCCAATATTCCGGCTGGCTAGGGTCTGTGAATTCGCCATTCATATACTTCTTGATATTCGCCATCGTTTCATCGCTGAATATATTTGAACCGCCAGCGTTAATATTCGCAGTATTGAAATAAGTGGCAAATTGCAATGAATTAGCCATCTTGGGCACCTGTGTCGCGGTACTGAAACGAATATCGCCGGAGTAATTAACCTTCACCTTACCGGCCTTCCCACTCTTAGTCGTAACCAAGATTACACCAAATGCAGCACGCGAACCATAGATAGAAGCCGAAGCGGCATCTTTCAGAACAGACACACTTTCTACATCATTAGGATTCAAAGTATTCAAATCTCCCTCTATACCATCAATTAAAATCAAAGGACTATCTACAGAACCGTCGCCGATAGAACCTGTACCACGAATATTGATATTCATGCTGGTATTAAGGTCACCCCCACTTGAACTGGTAGAAAGATTCAAACCGGGAACCGCCCCTTGTAATGCCTGACTTACGTTGGCAACAGGGCGTGACTCTATCACATCCGAACCGACCATACTTACCGCACCCGTCACATTCACTTTTTTCTGCGTTCCATATCCCACTACCACCACTTCATCCAAGACTTTTGTATCATCACTCAAAATAACATTCAATGGCACTCCCGTCCACTTTATTTCCTGCGTCTGATACCCTACGAATGAAATGACAATCGTGCTTCCTTTGGGCACATTAGACAGGGAGAAATCTCCATCAATCCCTGTAATGGTTCCATTCGTGGAACCTTTTACTACCACAGATGCACCGATAATCGTTTCGCCTGTAGCATCTTTTACAACTCCGGTACAAGTACCATTTTGCTGAGTCACTCTCACGTCTGTTTTTCTTCCTTCTTGATTGGCGTAAACCGTTCCATTACAGACTGTTGACAAGAACAGTAAAACACCCACGGACTTTAGATACTTAATCATATAGTGATTTTTAAAAGTTTTAGAAAAGCAAAAACTCTTAAAGTACCAAGTACCATTAGAACTTCGTCATTCACTATTACTTATTGAAAATAAGTGCTTGAGGTCTAGTATAAAGACTATTACTACCAATTTAGAGTGTATTTTTGAAAATCATATATATAAAATATTTTCCATATACCCAGCATCTTATAACAGGTAATTTTATATATTTCATTAAGATTATAATAAAAATAAGTATTTCAATTGTCGTCTACAACATTTTTTATATATTTGCTCGATAAATTAACGAGAAAGAAGAAAAAATGAAAGCCGACAGCATAACATCACCTATACGCAAGCAGGGGTTTCGTGCTTCTATGACAGTGAAGTGGTAAATTTGAAGTTCAGTTCTTCGTAGGAAGTTCAGTGGTTAAAATCCCTGCCTGCGTATAGCTGAGAACCGTTGTGGGCTATTTTGCACACGACACGACAAACATCAAATGACTATCGAAATATGAGTTTATTAAACAATAAAAAAGTTGCAATTATCGGTGGCGGACCAGTTGGACTAACAATGGCAAACTTGTTACAACAAAACGGTATTGACATTACCGTTTACGAAAGAGATGAAAACCCAAAAGCACGAGTTTGGGGCGGAACGCTTGACCTTCACAAAAATTCAGGACAAGAAGCAATGAAAAAAGTAGGATTGTTGCAAACCTACTATGATTTGGCGCTACCTATGGGCGTAAACTTTGCTGATGAGAAGGGTAACATTATAGCAACAAGAAACCCGACACTCGAAAATAAGTTTGACAACCCCGAAATAAATAGAAACGCGTTGCGAAAAATGTTGCTTGGCAGCTTGAAAAATGACACAGTTGTTTGGGATAGAAAATCTATTGGGCTTGAACAAGAAAACGGAAAATGGCTGCTACATTTTGAAAATAAGCCAACTGCATTGGCCGACTTTATTATTGTTTCCAATGGTGGAATGTCTAAAATAAGAAATTTTGTTTCAGATAATGAAGTCGAAGAAACAGGTACTTTTATTATTCAGGGCGACATTCCTGAACCAGAAACGAACTGCCCTGAATTTTATAAGTTGTGCAACAACAATAGACTAATGACCGCACATCAAGGGAATTTATTAGTTGCGAATCCATTTAACAACGGAATGTTAACTTACGGTGTCATTTTCAAAAAGCCTGAAGAATGGAATAATGGAAAAGGATTAGATTTTAAGGACACAAAAAGCGTTTCCGAGTTCTTGACAAACAGGTTTTCAAATTGGAGCAATGAATACAAGGAGTTAATTCGTTCAACAACTTTTTTCGTTGGTTTAACAATAAAAATATTTCCGCTAGACAAAAAGCCTTGGAAGAGTAATCGTCCGTTACCCATAACTTTAATTGGCGACACAGCTCACCTAATGCCACCTTTTGCAGGGCAGGGCGTAAACATTGGACTAATGGACGCTTTGATTTTGTCAGAAAATCTTACAAACGGGAAATTTGGAACGATACAAAGTGCTATTGATGACTATGAACAACGAATGTTTGTTTACGCAACAGAAGCACAAGCGGACTCGACAAAGAATGAAATAGAAATGCGAAATCCGAGCTTTACTTTTCAACAGCTAATGAATGTATAACTCGACAGACAAAAAAAACAGCCCACAACAATCGGCTTGAAACGCAAGGCGGGGTAAACGTCTTCGATTGAACATTTTTTTCTAATTTTACGGTATCGGCTTCGATTGAAAGGTAGTGGTAAAAACCCGCCCTGCGTCAAGCCGCCGGACGTTATGTGCCATTTTTGAATGACAATGCGAATAGATACAGACAAACAAATGAATTTACTTAGTGATAAGAACGTTGCAATAATTGGTGGTGGACCCGTTGGACTGACTATGGCAAAATTATTACAGCAAAACGGCATAGACGTTTCAGTTTACGAAAGAGACAACGACCGAGAGGCAAGAATTTTTGGTGGAACCCTTGACCTACACAAAGGTTCAGGTCAGGAAGCAATGAAAAAAGCGGGATTGTTACAAACTTATTATGACTTAGCCTTACCAATGGGTGTAAATATTGCTGATGAAAAAGGCAATATTTTATCCACAAAAAATGTAAAGCCCGAAAATCGATTTGACAATCCTGAAATAAACAGAAATGACTTAAGGGCTATCTTGTTGAATAGTTTAGAAAACGACACGGTTATTTGGGATAGAAAACTTGTTATGCTTGAACCTGGTAAGAAGAAGTGGACACTAACTTTTGAGAATAAACCGAGTGAAACAGCAGATTTGGTTATTCTTGCCAATGGCGGGATGTCCAAGGTAAGAAAATTTGTTACCGACACGGAAGTTGAAGAAACAGGTACTTTCAATATACAAGCCGATATTCATCAACCAGAGATAAACTGTCCTGGATTTTTTCAGCTATGCAATGGAAACCGGCTAATGGCATCTCACCAAGGTAATTTATTATTTGCTAACCCCAATAATAATGGTGCATTGCATTTTGGAATAAGTTTTAAAACACCTGATGAATGGAAAAACCAAACGCAGGTAGATTTTCAAAACAGAAATAGTGTCGTTGATTTTCTTCTGAAAGAATTTTCCGATTGGGACGAACGCTACAAAGAATTGATTCATACGACGTTGTCATTTGTAGGATTGGCTACACGGATATTTCCTTTAGAAAAGCCTTGGAAAAGCAAGCGCCCATTACCCATAACAATGATTGGGGATGCCGCACATTTGATGCCGCCTTTTGCAGGGCAGGGAGTAAATAGTGGGTTGGTGGATGCCTTGATATTGTCTGATAATCTAGCCGATGGAAAATTTAATAGCATTGAAGAGGCTGTTAAAAATTATGAACAGCAAATGTTTATCTATGGCAAAGAAGCACAAGAAGAATCAACTCAAAACGAAATTGAAATGTTTAAACCCGACTTTACGTTTCAGCAATTGTTAAATGTATAAAATGGAATAAAACGGCACATAACAAACAAATTGGCAATAGAGCCGGTGAAGTACTTCTATTGAACTTTTGTGCAATGTTGAAGATTAGTAATTCTATTCAACATTTGTGCTAAAAGTCGGCTCCATCGCCAATTTGCCAAACGTTGTACGACATAGTAAAACCGAACCAAACAAAATGAAAGTCAGAGAAGAAAAGTTAAGAACAATTATAGAATGGTCGGAGAAAAACGAAGATGTAAGAGTTCTTCTTCTGACAAGTTCACTTGTAAATCCTTTAGCACTTGTTGACGAATTTAGTGATTTAGACATTGAATTTGTTTTTGAGGATAATACAAATTACATTTCAGACAAAAGCTGGACGCTTAAATTCGGAAATCCAATTGCTATGATTGAAGAAGACGAAAGTTGTTTTAACCATAAACACGCAATGAAAATGCTACTTTATGAAGACGGTGTGAAAGTAGATTTTAAACTTTACAGCAAATCAAAATTTATAAAGGAAACGCAAGAGAAAGAATTACCAGAAGATTGGGATATTGGTTATAAAATTTTAATTGATAAAGATGGTATTACAAAGCAAATGCTGAAACCAACTTATCAAATTTCCATTATCAAAAAACCGTCTGAAAAAGAGTTTCAAAATCTAATAAACGATTTTTGGTGGGACACAACTTACGTGGCAAAGTGTCTTGTGAGAGATGAAATATTCTATGCGAAATTTATGTCGGAAACCGTTATTCGCACAGAATATCTAATTCCTTTAATTGAATGGCACATTGCAAGTGAACACAATTGGAACATAACGACCAATAAATATGGACGACTTTTCAAAAAGTATCTTAACCAGGAAATGTGGGCTAAAACAGAACAAACATTTTCAGGGAGCGATATAAAGGAAAATTGGACTGCTCTATTTTCAATGACTGATTTAGTTTCAGAAATAGGAACTGAATTGTCAAAAAAATTAGAGTACAAATACCCGGATAAATTAGAAAATGACATACGAAAATATTTAGCTGGACTAAAACCCAAAACATAACTACGTCGTACAACATCGTATTGGCAATAGGCGGGCTGAACGGCTTCGTATCAACGGAAGTGCAAAATTCAACTTCTGTTCTTCGATTAAAGTTCAGTGCTAAAAATCCCGCCCATCGCCAATACGCGGCACGTTGTTAGCAATCCGCTGCGCTCCTTGCTAACAATGGCTCGGCGACTTACGTCGCTTGCCGTAAGCCGCCGCTTCGCGGACTGCTTACAACAAGCGACTTGGCTAAATAGCTCCGCTTTTGTATCTTCGATACAGCTTCGCTACTTCGCCAAGTCGCCGAGCCGTTATTCAGGACTGTTTAAGTTTTTGATCTCCTGACGTTTTTGGTCTATACTGTTTAATAGTTTATTTTCTTCCTCTCTTTTAATCACCAAATTATGGAATTTCTTAGGGTTAAGAGAATGAGTAGAATCGATATGCGATGTTACATGCGGTAGCTCCAATTCTATCATTCGGTAACGCATTTCATACGATTTTCTATCGTCTAATTGTTTGTTCTTCTCGTATAGAACACCGAGACCTAGCGAAATAATGGTAGATAATGCTATCATAACAATGATCAGAGGTGTTGATTTGAGATCAATGCCGTAATGATGTTTTACAATGACCTGATCAGGAATTTCAGCTATCTTTGAAACAATGTCTTTTTCTTTGATTGTTAATACAGCTAATTCCTGTCTAGTTATTGTGGAGATTTCATTAGCTACATCCTGAAGTGTCCCATAATCGTTAATGATCTTAGATAGTACATCGTTTTCTCTTTTAATAAATTGCTTGATCTGTTGTAGTAGTTCCTGATCCTTTGCTCGCATTTCATGAAATTCCTGCATTTTCTTTTCATTTTCAGAAAGTAGGGAGACAATTGTAGGCATTATTCGTACAATATCCTGCGTGATCAAGTCTGTGTTTTCCTGCAATGCGCTTACCTGTTGCTGTATATTTTCTAATTCTGTGTTCATGGTATTAACGTTTTAGTCCGTAATTCTCTTTCTTTTTTCTTTTCTTGATCAACGGATCATCTTGCTCTGGTGTAATTTCGGGGTTCGAAAATAAAGCTGATGTTATGTGACCAAGTGTTTCTCCGATATTTCTGTCTATAGAATGATCCTTCGAAACATAGCTTCCAGTAATTTGATTTAGTTCAATAGAATTATCTATGCTATTTAAAGCCTTGTCGATCTGTCCGAAGCTCAATGAGCGGTCTATGGCAGAACCCCGAAATGTCTGTTCATCTTTGATGAACGAAATACCTTGAACCTCATCCGACCCCAATCTATATTTAAACTGCATTTCCACACCTCTGTAACGGATATAATTTTGTAGTTCCTTCCAGTTTTTACTGTGTCGTATGCCTGCCTTGACGGTGTCGTAAATTTGGTATTTCGTTAGATCATTACCTTTCAGTCTACCTCTGTTGACATTTCGTTTTCCTTCGGACTGCTTAAAGCCATATAATGCATTTAATTCTTTACAAGCTTTAAAGCTCTTATACCGCTGATTGCTATTGGAGATAGTTTTGCCATGATCGTTTACCCGATTAAAAATAATATGGATATGATCATGTTGGCGGTCGTGGTGGCGCACCATTAAGCATTGGGTATCCCTAATATCTAATTTTGATAAATAACGCTTAGCTGCGGATAGCATGATGTCATTATTCAGCTTGTTTTTATCTTCTGTATTCCACGAAAGAATAATGTGTCCGACTGCCTTGCCCAATCTTGGATTCAGCATCCGCTGAAAATTAAAGTCCTGTGTGATGGTCTTTGCCGAATCCGTCCGTAATCCATTTACATGGATAATCTCACTATCTTTTTTCAGGGCGTATCCAACGCATCCGCCGAAAGATCGGCCCTCAATTATCTTCGCTATCATGGTGCAGTAGTTTATTGATACAATGGTTAATGTGATGGATCGTATTTTTGCATTCCTGTGTCACCTCAATCAGTCCAGACTGGTGTGCTTTTTTAGTTAGCTGATTTAGATTGTTCGAAGCCCCAGTAATCGCCCTAAAAGCTTTCAATTGTTCTTCGGTAAACCTAGGTGTAATTTTTCGTAGGATCGCAGATTTGCGTACCCATTCCGATTTGCTCATACCTGCAATTTTTGCATTATGCAAAACTCTGTTATGTTCGCTTTCATCGAAACGGACATTGATCCTGAACTGTTTTTTATTTTCGAGTGCGGGTCTTCCGCCTTTTTTCTTGTTATTTTTCATCTTGTTTCTTTTTAGCTGTGACCATCGGGAGCCAATCGGTTTTGGGGTCACCAAAACACAACCTTGCTTCCTACCTATTCGATAGTTTTCTTCCCGATTGAATATTTTGGGTCTGTTCTTTGGATGATGTGAAAATCAGATAGTCATTGACATCCTTGATCCTGTTGTCTTGCCTCTGCAATTCTTCCATTCCATTTTTTACGGTGTGCGTTTTTTCAAAATGGCTTCGCAAACTGTTGTACGATTTTAAACCACTGCTATCTGTGTCCAGATAGCTTGTTATTCCGTTATGTCGCCCTAAGAATGGATATGCTTTTTGCAGATTGGCGGTCGTATTCAGGATACAGAAGTTCGTATTTAGATACGGCTTACCTGCATTCTTTTTTAACGTCATAAAGGATAGCAGATCCGTGAAGCCCTCAAACAAAACAACATCTTTGTTGCCGTTATCGATCGTGGTGATCCCCTTTGTCAATAGGGAGCGTTTATCATAGCTGTTGCGCAGTTCGTATCCACCTGCATCATTCTTAAAACTTGCGGCAAAGTACGTCTGTCCTTTTGCCGTCCGGTAATAGATTTCCTGACAGTATACTCTGGCAATTTCAATATCTATTTTGCGTACGTCGGTCAGATAGTCTGTCAGAGCTTTGTTTCCGAGAGGCTCAACGGAAAGGATGGTGTAAGCGCGTTCATTTTCTTGTTGCATGACCTGTACTTTATCCAATACGGTCTGCTGGTGAAAAGAAAAGATATTTTTTCTTTCATCAGCCCAATCTAAAACAGTTGATAGGTTTTCCGTATCCAAAAACTTCATCAGGAAGTCAATGTTATTTCCTCCGAATCCTTCCGAATGCGAGTACCAGATATTCCTATGGATATCCAACTTTGTCGAAGCCGTTCTTTCGTCTCCTCCATTGAATGGGTTTTTAAACCATGCTTCACGGCTGTTCATCCTTGCGCATGGTATCTGTAGATAATTTAATATGGATATGAGCGGTATGCGCTTTAATTCATCACATGTCATAATCTTAATTTTAAAGTAGGTTTAGTTTAGTCTATTACTATATAGGGGCGGACTAAACTAAACCTGTTTTTTAATAATAGAATTCAGGGTTGAACCGGTAGGTCTTATCGTTTTTGATGACCATCCGTTTGTTTTCCAGAAATGTCTTCAGCTGTTTGGCTTTATTGATGCCGAAATTGAAGCCCTTTGCCAGATACGCATTCCGTAATCTGCCAACATATTCATCATATGTGCAGGTTATTTCACTGCCGTTGAACATTTCCTGTAACACTTCCCGATGGTTCTCTTTGGAAAGCTCCTGATAGTCGAATCCCTTTCTCGATACTGTACCTGACAGGTCAAAGTTCTCATCCAGTACGGGCAAACCATCATCGATAAAAAAGGTAAATGGCTCAAACTCGATATCCCTGATGAACTTTGGCGCCACGGTGCTGTAGTTTGTATCCAGATCGCTTTTGGTGACCTGTAATATGGATTCAGCCTTATTGTTCAATTCTGTCCCCAAATGCCCTCTGGTGTTGTCATCACCCTTGTTTAGGTGCAGTACGGTATGGATGTGTATATTCAGCTCCTGTGACCATTTCATCAGCTTGCCGGTAATTTCGGTCGCTTCCGTAGCATTATTGATGTCGTAAACAAGATCCCTGATCCCGTCTATGATGACCAGACATATTTTGCCCGCATATTTGGACAGGGCATATTCGATGATACTTATGCGCTCTTTAGTGGGGTATTCCCTCAGGGATATAAATTTTAGGTTTTCATGGACTTCCGTTGTCGGGTAATTTATGAGTTTGTAAACCCTTGAAATCAACCTGTGGCAATGGAATCTGCTCTGCTCCGTATCGCAGTACAGTACCAATGGACGGTTTATGGGAACTTTGACCTTATACTGTAATATCTGTTTTCCGCTCAATGCAGCAGCGACCAATGAAATCACATTGAATGTTTTCCTACTCTTGGCCTTTCCGGTGGATGCGCTGAAATTTCCTAATGTACCGATAACGGAATCGGAATTGCTGATTGTTATCATGATCGGAGGTTCTAAAAATTTATCTGTTATTTTTACTATAGCCCTATCCAATGCAGTGGCTATGTCCTGGTTAAACGAGATCATTATTTACCTCCTTTGTTATGGTTGAAGTTCGTCATGGATGCCATAACATCTTCTTTGTTGAAGTAAATGCGCTTTCCCATACGTTTATAGGGAATACGCCCCTGTTTCATCCATTCGGTCAGGCTGACAAGGGAAATATCAAGCTCGTTTGCCATTTCCTTTTTGGTCATTAGTTTTGTCGGTTGCTTTTTTTGCGGAGGATCGTCCATATTACCAACCTTTGAAATAAAAACCTGTAGTTCTTCCCTAACTGCATCCTTGACACAATCTCTAAGGGCATTTCGATCCAGTGTAATCATACTTTGCTCATGTTTATCAATTTAAGAATGTCGAAGTCATGGCCACTTTCTTCGTTTAATTAACTTGACACAAAATTGGGCAAGCAAGACCACAAAAAATGCCGTTCAGAATTTTGAACGGCATCTCTGCAAGGGGGTGGTATGATTTATCTTCTGGCTATTCAATTGGAATAATTTTGAATTTGCGATCTGAATTGTCAATGTCGGTGGGTTTACCGTCACAAAAATAGTTCTCTACTGTTCCGAATGGAATTGGCTTATCATGTTCCAAAAAATGATTGGAAATGATTTTTGCCCATGTTATATGGGCGTTAGTCCCTAGGAATGTTTCTGCTTTTCCGTTGATTATTATCTTTGCTTTCATAAATTCATCAAACAACGCGATCAGATTAAGTTTGTCGCCGTTCAGTATATTGATTTTATGATGATCCAAGGAATTCAATCGGGATTTCTCTTTTTTGAGCTTTTTAACCTGTTCTTTAAATTCATCCAATTCTTTTAATGTCGTATTATACTGTGCTAGCAAACGATCGAGATTTTGTTTCTGGATGAATTGCTTTTTTAATTCTTCCTGTTCCTCTTTGTTCGAATCTAGATAGTTCTCCAGAATAGTTTTTATGGTATTTATATTGGATTCTGTACTTGCATTGGATGAATTGGCAAGTTTCGTAAATGCCGAATCGATCAATTCCTGTGTCCGCTGGAATTCTATTTGAGTTTTGCTCTTTACTTCTTGCAATAGTTGCTCGCTGACTATCTCATATTTTTTTGACAGACTTACCGTGAAATTCCATCGGTCATATTTGGGAAGGATATTCTCGATGAAATACTGGAATTTCTGTATTCTAAGGTCGTTTCTTCTTTTCTGTGTCGCCGACAGCTTTTCCTGTGATTTGCTTCTTTCCTTTTTTAGCTCGGAATTAACAGTCTGCCATAATTCTTTAAAAAACTCTCTGCCGTCAGTATCGTTGAATTCAGCTTTGTAATAGTTGAAGTGGCGCAAAAAGAGATCTTCAAGTTGACTCTCTGGAAGTCGCTGAACTTTTATAAGAAAGTGTACATCCGCATGCGTATCGTTCTTGGAAAAAGGGACGCCCACGTCCAATGGATGCGGATCAAAGTCAAACGGTTTTCTTCTTCTGAAATATTTACTGTTCATAATTTTAAAATTTGTTCAGTGCATCGATTAACGAATCCGTGTTTGCCGATTCGTATTTCATTAAAGTCCTTATGTCGGAATGTGCGGTCAGTTTCTGCACAAGTGTAATGGGTACGTTCCTGCTCAATAGGTTCGTTACCATTGATCTTCTGCCGACATGGCTCGATAGGAAGTCGTACTTCCTTTTTTCTATCACCAGCTTTTGCTTACCTGAATACCTTGTGATCTTTATGATTTCGTCCATTCCTGCCAGTTTGCCGACAGTTTTGATATATTCATTGAACTTCTGGTTGGATATCTTGGGCACGGAGTAACCGATACGCTCCAAGATATCCTTTGCTGGGGCAATATACCCCTCAAAAGGTACGATCACCCTTTTTTTGACTTTTACCGAAATGAAGTCCCAAGCATTGTTTTTTATGTCCTTTGGGTCAAAGTTGATCAGATCCTCAAATCTTTGCCCTGTGTAGCACAATAGACAGAACAGATCCCGTACCCTTTCCAGACTGGGTCTGTCCGAAAGATCATGGTTCATCAGTTTCTGTATTTCGGATTCTGACAGGGCAATGATCTCATTGTAGGCTTTCTTCTTAAAGTTTGTCTTCTGGGTCTTGAAGACATCGGGATGCACCAAATAATCATTGTCGTTGCACCACTTTAGGAATACCTTTAACGTGGAGATGTACTTGTGGATGGTGTCATTCAGCAAGCCCTCTTTATCTCCATCGTTCGTGTTCTTTTTCCTGCTTAGAAATACCTCAAACTGATCGAGAAATTTACCGTCCATTTCCCTAAGGATAAGTTTTGTTCCCTTATGCTTCTCAAAATCCTCCAATCCCTTAAAGACTGTCCGGTATTCTTTTAACGTACCCTCTTTGACAAAATTGGATTTGTAGGAAAGGAACTGGGTTTTCAGGTGGGAAATGGATATTTCACTATTGACGGCATTGTCCCTGTCAATACAGTCCTGTACAATCTGTTTATAATCCTCTTTGGAAAGAAACTGGTTTGTTTCTTTTTTTCGCATTGCTTCCCTTGTACAGCAGTTTGCAAGGTTGTTCAGTTCAACATTGAATTCCAACGCTCCGCTGGCACTTGGTTTAAGCCTTTCCTTTTCAAAATCCCAACTTTTGGGCAATATCTTATAGTTTGTCCTGTATTTTATCCTACAGGATTTATCCGGTGAAAAGAAGAGATACAGTGCAGTGGGCGATGGATTCCAGAACTTTTGTGCAAGGTTCTTCTTTTTCCCTCCAACCTTTGCCAATTCCTGTTTGACCTTTTCAGGCGAAATATCGGGATTATAGGGCTTATCTAAATAAAAATTCACTTTCATATTTCTCGGACATATTTCGGACAGAAATGCTTAATATTACCATATTTTACCTTTGTAAGGTTAGGTAAAGATAGGTAATAAAATTTGTAAATACCTAATAATCAGAGTAAAATAAGAAAAGTAAAAGTAAGATATGATAACGGTTCGAATCCCGCCCTGCCGCAAAAAAAGCTACCTCTAAGGTAGCTTTTACTTTTAGAATGGGGCTTTATCTTCAACAATAGCCAACATTTCCGCTCGGTATAAACATAACGTATGCCTGCTGTTTCTCTTTGGCGAGTACCTTTCTCACCAGCCATGTGCGGAACAGGTGGGTGTTGTAGGTGTTCAGTCGGAAAGCGACCGGGATGATGATTTCAAGTGCGTACACATCCGCGTACAGCCTGTTTTCAAGCTGCATGTAGCGGCACACCTCGTAGTCGTTCAGCACGTCCGACTTGCGGACGGCT